>Ga0224528_1000219_pt1 | contig 47817 bp, 43 predicted proteins | sample CBST25metaG_2_FD_179888 | JGI IMG/M metagenome (GOLD analysis project Ga0224528, IMG submission 179888) | Peat soil microbial communities from Stordalen Mire, Sweden - C.B.S.T25 | ecosystem: Environmental > Terrestrial > Soil > Wetlands > Peat | place: Sweden: Norrbotten County, Stordalen Mire...
CGTGATCGCTGCCGTCAAGGTCGTCTTGCCGTGATCGATGTGTCCAATCGTGCCCACGTTTACGTGCGGCTTCGACCGATCAAACTTTTCCTTCGCCATAATGAATCCCCTATTTCCAGTCTCGTACTGCTTCGTTTCTTTGCGGGGCGCCGGCGATCCGGCTCCAGCCCCCAAACCATTTCAGTTCAGTTCACAGTGGGCAGTTCACAGTTCACAGACGCAATAGACTGTGAACCGTGAACTCAGGACTGCAAACCGCCCGAACTACTTACCCTGCGAACGGCCGATGATCTCATCGGCAATCATCCGCGGCGCCTCTTCGTAACGCGCAAACTGCATGGAGTACGAGGCGCGACCCTGCGTCGAGGAGCGGATGTCGTTCACGTAACCGAACATCTCCTTGAGCGGAACCATGGCCTTGACGACCTGCGAACCAGCCGCATGTTCCATGCTCTCAATACGGCCGCGGCGCGAGTTGATGTCGCCGATAATCGTACCCAGGAACTCTTCAGGAACCGTGACCTCAACCGCCATTACCGGCTCCAGCAGTACCGGACTCGCCTTGCGCGCCGCGTCCTTGAAGGCGATCGAACCGGCAAACTTGAATGCCATTTCGTTCGAGTCGACTTCGTGGTAGCTGCCGTCAAACAGCGTGACCTTCACGTCGACGATCGGGAAGCCGGCCAGAATGCCCAGCTCAAGCGCGCCCTGCACGCCCTGATCGATCGGCTTGATGTATTCCTTCGGGACCACGCCGCCCTTGATGGCGTTGATGAACTCGTAGCCCTTGCCCGGCTCGTTCGGCTCAACGCGCAGCCAGCAATGTCCGTAGTTACCCGAACCGCCCGTCTGCCGAATGTACCGACCTTCCGCCTCGGCCATCTTGCGAATCGTCTCGCGGAAGGCTACCTTCGGCGCGCCCACATTGGCTTCCACCTTGTGCTCGCGGCGCATGCGGTCCACCAGAATCTCCAGATGCAACTCGCCCATGCCGGAGATAATCGTCTGTCCCGAATCCTCGTCGGTACGCACCTTGAAGGTCGGATCCTCGTCGGCCAGCCGCGCCAAAGCCATGCCCATCTTCTCCTGATCGGCCTTGGTCTTCGGTTCAATCGCCACCGAAATCACGGTATCCGGGAAGGTGATTGCACCGAGCGCAATGGCATGGTCCGGATCGCTGAGCGTGTCGCCCGTCTTCAGATCCCTGACGCCGACGCAGGCGCAGATATCGCCGGCCAGAATCTCCGAGACATCCTCGCGCTTGTTGGCATGCATCTTCACTAGGCGACCCACGCGCTCGGTTTTGCCCGTACGCGGATTCAGCACCGAGTCACCGGTCCTCAGCGTGCCTGAGTAGACGCGGATAAAGCAGAGCTTGCCAAAGGGATCATTGATAATCTTGAAGGCCAGAGCCGAAAACGGATCATCGTCGTCTGCCTTGCGGATCAACGTCACCGAAGGATCGCGCGGATCAATACCCTCCACCGGAGGCTTGTCGAGCGGACTCGGCAGATAATCGACCACCGCGTCGAGCAGCGTCTGAATGCCCTTGTTCTTGAAGGCCGTGCCGCAGAGAACCGGGAAGAACTTCAGAGCAATGACCGCCTTGCGGATGCCAGCCTTGAGTTCGTCGATCGTCGGCTCGTTGCCATCGAGATACTTCTCAAGCAACGCGTCGTCGGTCTCGGCAACCGTCTCCACCAACTGAGCATGAAAGGCCTTGGCCTTCTCCAGCAGATTGTCGGGGATCGGCTCTTCGTTGTACTCAGCGCCCATCGCCTCGTCGTGCCAGAGAATCGCCTTCATCTTGACGAGATCGATCACGCCCTTGAAATTTGCCTCGGCGCCGATCGGAATCTGTAACGCCAGCGGCTTCGCGCCCAGCTTCTTGCGGATGGTATCCAGAACGTACTCGAAATCAGCACCGTTCTTATCCATCTTGTTCACGAAGCAGATGCGGGGAACCTTGTACTTGTCGCCCTGACGCCAGACGGTTTCCGTCTGCGGCTGCACGCCCGAAACCGCGTCGAACAGCGCCACAGCGCTATCGAGCACGCGGAGCGAACGCTCCACTTCGGCCGTAAAGTCCACGTGACCCGGCGTGTCGATGATATTGATGTGGACGTTATGCCAGAAGCACGTCGTCGCCGCCGAGGTAATGGTGATGCCACGTTCCTGCTCCTGCTCCATGTAATCCATGGTCGCAGTGCCCTCGTGCACCTCGCCGATACGATGCGTGATGCCGGTATAGAACAAAATGCGTTCCGTCGCGGTCGTCTTGCCGGCGTCGATGTGCGCCATGATGCCGATATTCCGACAGCGACTTAAAGGTACCGTCCGTGCCACGTCTTTATCATCCTTGCGGGCGCTCATGGCCCGCCGCTTCGATCGGCATTCCGCCGATCCATTCAAAATTTTATGCCGGCCCTGCGTGCCTCCGGCGTGTCTCTCTTACCAGCGATAGTGCGCAAAAGCACGGTTGGCTTCGGCCATGCGATGAACGTCTTCCTTCTTCTTCATCGCGGCACCGCGGCCATTGGCTGCGTCGAGCAACTCGTTGCTCAGCTTTTCCACCATGCCCTTTTCGCCGCGTGAGCGGCCATAGGTCAGAATCCAGCGAATCGCCAGCGAAGTACGGCGATCGGGAGCCACTTCAATCGGCACCTGATAGTTCGCACCACCCACACGGCGGGTCTTGACCTCAAGCAGAGGCTTGCAGTTCTCGATGGCCTTCTTGAAGAGCTTGACGGCCTCTTCGCCGCCACCACGCTCTTCCAGGCTCTTCATCGCCTTATAAAAGACGCCCTGGGCCGTGGACTTCTTGCCGCCCCACATCATCGAGTTCACAAATTTGGTCACCAAAGTCGATCCATACACTGGATCCGGTGCCACTTCCCGCTTCGTAAAGTGCCCTTTTCTTGGCATTCCTTCTTAACCTTTCGGCGCTCGTCGCGCCTGCTCACTACCCCAGTCCGGGCTCCATAAGCCGTCCCGGAACCGCAAAACTACTTCTTACCCTTGGCTGCCGCGCCGCCCTTGGCACGCTTGGCGCCGTACTTCGACCGGCTCTGCGCACGGTTGGCAACGCCCACCGCATCCAGAGTGCCGCGCACGACGTGATAGCGCACACCAGGAAGATCCTTGACGCGACCTCCACGGATCAACACAATCGAATGCTCTTGCAGATTGTGGCCGATGCCGGGGATGTAGGTCGTCACTTCGATTCCGTTCGTCAGGCGCACACGAGCCACCTTACGAAGAGCCGAGTTTGGCTTCTTGGGTGTCTGCGTGTAAACACGCGTGCAAACACCACGCCGCTGCGGTGAGGACTGCAGCGCCGGGGATGCCGTCTTGTACCGCGGGGCCGTACGCCCCTTGCGAACCAGCTGATTGAATGTAGGCAAACCGAAACTCCTTACCTCGAAAACCTCAAAAACAACTTACTTTGACAGCTGCGCGCAGATATCTTCAGACCCACCGCCCGCCCATGGCCCAAGCCATGCGCACACGGAAGTCCTCCGATTGCTGCTTCGCGTCTGCCTTCTATCCGATCTCAGACGAGAAGCGGGACGGTGACCAGTCGTTTTCCTGATAAGGAGAAAGCCGGCTCCGTTTCGCCGCTTCCGGCCCACATAGCCCTCCAAGGCGGAGAACGCGCAGGCACCGATGCGATGTGTTCCTGCCCCCCGCAAGACGAGAGCTTCGTTCGGAACCTGTGTGGGCGACTTGATTACTCAGCCTCGCCCTGGGACCAGTCCGTTGCTTGCTGCCTCTCGGACTGCCCTTCCGCGTCTCTGGCTCAAGGCACACCACGAGACACGTTCTTGCGGAACCTTTTTACAATAGCAAGAAAGACGGGCAGGGGTCAACGACTCATTCCCTCGCCCGTAATATTTTTCTGCTTTTTTCTTGCCGGTTGCGCCCCTACTGAACGTCTTTCAGCTTCCAGGCGCCGCCGTCGAGCACAAATTTTGCCTCATGTCTGGTGCTAAGCTTGTTGCCTGGATGGTGCGCAATCTGCTGCAACACCTGAGGAACGCCCTCGAAGCCAACCACCTCGCTGAAGGCCACGGACTTGCCCTTTCCGCCGTCCACCACTTCATTCTGCGCGTCTTGCGCGTCCTTCACCCGGGCGCGGGTCTGAGCAACGGTCGCAATCGCAATCGAATACTTCTTGTCGTCCGGCCCTTCGGGGCGCCACTGAATCGTATCGCTGCCGTCGGCCAGCTTCACAGCCTTCTTGCCATCCGCCGTCAGCGTGAAGTCGGCCCAGTAGCGATTGGGGTACACTTTGGTGCGCGTCCAAAGCTTGCCGACTGCGCCCTGCTGCATCCCCTGGTCGTCGACCAGAATATTTACGCTCGCCGCCGGCCCGGCGTCATACTTGGCCTGAATCTGCTTCTGCGCCTCGGCCGTGGCCAGCTCCGGCGCCGACTTGCAGCCCGTAAACGCCAGCGTCAGCCCGGCCACCAGCAGAGCCGCTACACTCACAAAGATCTTGCACCTTGCCTGTTTCACGTTTCCTCCCTCGACAGCCGCCCCAACGGGGCAAATTCTTTCGAGCCGCCATTTTTCCTCGCCGCGTAGACGCTCGTCAAGAGGGAAACGGCAGGGAACAGGGACCGAGGAACTAGGGAACAGGGAACAGTGGACCGGGAAAGAAAAATAAAAGAGTCGGTCGATCAGCTTCCCTCTGCCATCGGGAAATCGCCACAGGAAAATTCCGCAGGCTGCGAACAAACATGAGAGGAGAGCCCCCTCGCTGCACCATTCCCTATTCCCTAATCCCTGTTCCCTCGGTCCCTAGTCCCTGCCCTCCCCCCCCCTGCCTCAAAGAAGCTCAACGCCGCGTCGCCCTGTTCCAGCAGGCGTGTCCGCGCGAGTCGGCCATAGCGCTCCGCGAGCTTGTCCTTGCGGCGGTGCTCGGCGATGACGAGCCCGTCAGGCGCGAGCAGTCCAGATGCCGCCGTCAGCACGGTTTCATACTCCTCGGCCGCGTCATAAGGGGGATCGAGAAAGATCAGATCGAAGCGCGTGCCTTCGGATTTTCGGACAAACGAGGCCACGCCGACCGGTTGCACGCGGGCACGCACGCCAAGCCGGTCCATATTCATACGCAGCGCCTTCAGCGCCGGTTGCGCGCGCTCGACAAAAACGACCTCTGCCGCGCCGCGACTGAGCGCCTCCAGCCCCACCGCGCCCGATCCCGCATAGAGATCGAGAAAGCGCGCGCCCTTGATGCGCACGGCCAACACGTTGAACAAGGTTTCACGCAGCCGGTCGCTGGTGGGCCGCGTGTCCATTCCGGCCGGAGCTTCCAGCCGCCGCGAACGATAGATTCCCGCAATAATCCGCACGTTGCCTAGGATACGCGACCCGAAGCGGCGCGACCTCGTACAATCGGGGTATGCGTGGCTGGTCAATCCCTTTGGGCCGTTGGGCCGGCGTCGAGATGCGCGTGCATCTGTTCTTTCCGCTGGCGTCGCTGGTCTTTTTCAGCCTTGGCGCTGCCGGTGGATGGCAGAGCGGGCTGGCGCTGTTCCTGCTTCTTGTTGCCGCGGTAGCTGTGCGCGAAGTGGCGCGGCTGCTGGTGGCCGCCTATCTTGGCCTGCGCCTGCGCGCCATACTGCTGCTACCGATTGGCGGCTTCTACGCTTACGCCACGCCTGAAAGTCAGGAACGGGCCTCGCGTGGTGGCGCGCAATACGCACTCGCTCTCGCCGGTCCGGTCGCCAATCTTCTAGCCGCGCTAGCTCTCACCGCCATCTTTCTTGGAGCCAGCCCCGATCTGTCGCTGTTCGCCTTTCCGCTGGTCGACGCTTCGGCGCTGCTGCGCAGCATGGTCTGGATGCAGGTAGCGCTGGCCGCTCTGCACCTGCTGCCGGCCTATCCGCTCGACTGCGGACGCATTGTGCGCAACAGCCTGAGCAGCAGCCGCGACCTGGCCACCTCGGCCCGCATCGCCGCCGGCATCGGACAGGTGCTCGCCCTCGGCGCCATGCTCTCCGGCATGTTGCTGCGCAATCCCTGGCTGATGCTGGTCGGCTTCTTCATCCTGATCGGCGCACAGATCGAGGACCAGGGCGTCTTCTTCCAGTCGGTGGTCGACACCGTACACATGCGCGAGGTCATGCTCACCGACTTCGCCACGCTGTCGCCCTCCGACACCCTGGCCGACGCCCTCTCCCGCTGCGTGCATTCGCTGCAGGACGAGTTCCCTGTGGTGCGCGGCCCTGAACTGGTCGGCATCATCAGCCGCCAGCGCATCGTCGAAGCTCTGCGCACTGATGGCAACGGGTACATCCAGTCGGTAATGAACCGTGCCTTCCAGGTAGCCGGCCCCGAGGACACGCTGGGCTCGGCCATTCGCGGACTTTCCGCCGGCCGCGGCCTCTCGCTGATTCCCGTCACCCACGCCGGCCGTGTCGTCGGCCTGGTCAGCGTGCAAAACCTGATGAACTCGATGGCCCTGCTCTCCGAACAGCGTCGCATCGAGCACCAGATCTCCGGAGACTAGCCCCGTGGCCGACGAAACGCTTTCCACTCTTGCCCCCGGCCTCTATCTGGTCGCTACCCCCATCGGCAACCTCGGCGACATCACCCTGCGCGCGCTTGAGGTGCTGCGCGGGGCCGACCGCATCGCCTGCGAAGATACGCGCCAGACACAGAAACTTCTTAACCATTTCGAGATCACGACGCCCACCGTCAGTTGCCACCAGCACAACGAACACACGCGTGCGACCGAGTTGGTCGAGGCGATGCGCGCGGGCGGCCGCATCGCCATCGTCTCCGACGCGGGCCTGCCCGGCGTCAGCGACCCCGGCAGTTGGCTGGTCGCCGAGGCCATCGCCGCCGGTGTCACCGTCGTCCCCATTCCCGGCGCCAATGCCGCGCTCAGCGCGCTGATCGCTTCGGGACTGACGACCGAGGAGTTTCACTTCATCGGCTTTTTGCCGGAAAAGGCCGGCGCGCGCCGCACCCGGCTCGAAGAGCTGGCCGAACAGCCACGCTCGAAGCCGCTCACGCTCATCTTCTACGAGGCCCCGCACCGCATACAGGAGACCCTCGCCGATCTGGAATCGGTTTTTGGCCCCGCCCTGCGCGTGGTGCTGGCCCGCGAGCTGACCAAGATCCACGAGGAATTCATCCGCGCCAGTGTCGTCGAGGCCCGCGCCGCGCTGGCCAACCGCGACCGCGTCCGCGGCGAGTTCACGCTGCTGGTCGAAGCTCCGGCCCGCTCGAAGAATGCCGACGAGACCGCGCCGACGCACGAAACTCTTTCGGCTCGCCTTGCGCGTCTTCAGAACGAAGAAAAAATCGACGAGAAGGAAGCGCTCAAGCGGCTGGCCCGCCAGCTTGGCCAATCGAAGAGCGAGCTGTATCGCGAGTGGCAGCGCGAACGCGCCCGCCTGCGCTAAAGCATTTTTCCAATTGGTGTAGAGCGAAAGCAGGATGCCGAGTGGCTTTTTCCTTAAGAAAAAGCCACCTTGCACGCCACTCAACACTGCACGCGTATTGGAAAAATGCTCTAGGGCGTATCGACGCGTAAATTAGAGTGCAAGTAATTGATAAATAATGGACCTGTCATCCTGAGCGAACGGGACCCCGGGCGCTTTCTTCAGCCTGGGGGTGGTGAGTCGAAGGATCTGCGGTTGTTCTTTCTCCGCATATGTCGATACTGCTTGGAACCCCTGAGCAAGTCACGTCTGGAAAGGGCACGGCTTCAGCCATGCCGCAAAATCCCAATAAAATCGATGGCTTTAATCCCTGAGGCTTTCCTCTTGGCCTTCGCTCCTCTGCGCGTCCGTCTGAATCTCTTCAATCAGACTTTGCAGCCGGTGCAGGTTGCGCGGCGACAGATCGACAAAACGAATCCCAATCTCTTCCTGCGTGTGGACCGACTGAATCACGCCACCCACGCGAAAGGGCAGGCCTTCGTAATAGAAGCCGACCTCGACGCGAATCCGAATATCGAGTGGAATGCGGCGCTCGAGGCGCAACCGGCAGCCCCCCAGACTGAGATCCAGAATCTGGGCGTTGACCTTTGCGCCGGCATTGATGGGATAGAGCGTGGCTACGGAATTCAGCTTCAGCCTGGGATGACGACGGCGTTCCTTACGCCCGGTCGACTGCTCTGCTGCCTCGTTTGGTTCCACAGCGGTCTCCTTTATTTTTATAGCGGGCAGCGCCGAGGCGGGCAATGATGCGCGCAGCGACTCCGACTCCTATTCTTTCCTGTCGGCTGATTTCAGAGAATCCTTACTCTCTGTCCGCCCTGCGTCGCACGCAGGGCCGAAGACCCCCAGGGGAATCGCATTTCGCAGGGTCTGCTCCTCGATTTTCGGTCTTCCTCGGGAGGGAGCAGGGACATTTATGTTCCTGAAGAAGCCAGCAGAGACTCTTGCTTTTAGGCACGGGCAGTTCGTTTTTGGGGAGTCAAAGGCCCAAGGCTAAAGCCTTGTCGCTTCAGCATGGTTTCAGGAGCATAAATGCTCCTGCTCCCTCCCAAAATCTGCCCAAGATTTATTTTGCCAAGAAGCTTGTCGGAAAAATCTCAAATGCGATTCCCCTGCAAAGACCCCACTCTTTCTTCTCAAGGAGAAAACTTCTCATCACAACAAGAAAAAGCCCCGCCCGATTGCGGGCAGGGCCTTTCTTTTTGCAGGATGGAACCACTCTAGAACTTCTTCGAAGCCGCGCGCGGCGACATGCCCGTCATTTCGGCGGCCCTCGCCTCGGCATAGGCTGCCGCGCCAATCAGCGCCGTCCGGCTTTCGAGAATCACACGCACCGGCATATTCACCAGCAACTGGCTCAAACGTCCCTTGTCGGTGAAGGCACGAATGAACGAGCCATCCTTCAGCTTCTCGATGATGCGCGGCGCAATGCCACCGCCCACATAGAGCCCGCCGACCGACATCACCGACAACGCCAAGTTACCCGCCTCGGCCCCGTAGGCCGAAACGAACATATCGAGAGCCTTCTCGCACAGCTCGCTCTCCGCCTTCAGCGCGCAGTCGGTGATTACCGCATTTGGATCCTCCTGCGCCATTCTTTCGGCCAGCCAGCCCTGCTCTTCGAGGCCGCGCACGTCGCGCAGAAACTCGTAACAGTTGGTGATGCCCTGGCCGCTGATCACACGCTCGGAGCTGACCCGGCCGTTGTACTTCTGCCGCAAAAAGCGCAGCAGGTCGAACTCGTCCTCGTTGCGCGGGGCGAAGTCGCCGTGACCGCCTTCGGAGGCATACGGCTCATGATCGCGTCCGTCCCAGATCAAGAAGCTTTCGCCCAGACCGGTTCCGGCCGAAATCAGCGCCCGGTTGCCGATCTGCCCGGCGTCACCCTCGCTCAGCGTGAAGACCTGATCGGGCTTCAGTTCGGCAATGCCGTAGCCGTTCGCCTGCAAATCGTTGATCAAAAAAACGTAATTGATTTTGAGATTGGTTGCCAGCTCGCGGCTGTCGAGCGTCCACGGCAGATTGGTCAGCCGCAGTCGTCCGTCGCGCACCGGTCCCGGCACGCCGAAACAGGCCGCCGTGATCTTTTCCGAGACCACGAATTCGCGCACGATCTCCTCGAGCCCGTCATGGTCTTTGGCCGGGAAGATCTTGTCCCTCGAGTGTTGCAAATTGCCGTTGACAAAGTCGTACAGCGCCAGGTGCACTTTGGTGCCGCCAACATCGCCTGCAAGAATCATCCTACCCTCTCGATCAGGCCGCGTCCCTGCCCGTCTGTTGCGGGTAATTGCGCAGCCGCTTCCTTGTCCAGAAGCAGAGTCAGTATACCGCTCGCTGGACGAATCAACTGACTCGGAAGCCGTTCCACGTCCCGCGGCCCCAACATCACTTCTTTCAGCCTCGCAGCTTTCGCCGCGCCGGCGAGGAGGAAAAATACCTCACGCGCCTGATTAATCACCGGCCAAGTAAGTGTAATGCGCCACGCATCCTTTTGTGGAACCCGGTTGGCAGCCACCAGCCGCATCATCTCGTAAATCGCCTCGGTGTGCGGAAAGATCGAGGCCGTGTGCCCATCGTCGCCCATGCCAAGCGCCACCACGTCGAAGCGCGGCAACTCGGCGCCCTCCAGCCGGAAGCTGTTGCGCAGCTCCGACTCGTAGCGCGCGGCGGCCACCTCCGGCTCCAGTTCGCCTTCCATCCGGTGAATCTGCTGGGGGTTCAGCGGCACATGGTCCAGCAGCGCCTCACGTGTCATCCGGTAGTTGCTCTCGGCATGATCCGGCGGCACGCACCGCTCGTCGACCCAGAACAGCTCAAGCTTCTCCCAGGGCATGCGCGCAAACCACGGCCGCCGGTAGTCGGCCAGAAGCGCGAAGACGGCCTTGGGCGTCGATCCACCGCTCACGGCGATCCGTGCCCGGCCTCGCGCCACCACGGCCTCCTCGACCAATTCGACCAGATGAACAGCCGCCAGCGCCGCCAACGCCACCCCGTCCGGCTCCACTTGATACATGATCCGCAGCTTGTTGCCCATGGATCTCCCTTGGCTTTCGTTTATACAGAGTGCGAATGAAGAAAGGAATAGAGATATAGAGATTTCATGGCTTACGGCGAAGGCTGCGTCTTCTGAAGCGACGCGGCCTTCACCGCTTTTGTTCGGAGGGGCACCGTTACCGCCCCAGATACTCGCGATACTTGGTTTCAAGCAGGCCAGCCGACTGCGCCAGTTCCAGCTTGGCCAGATTGAACTGGTAAAGGCTTTCGACCAAATTGTTTTCTGCCGAGGCCAGCGAAGCCTGCGCCTCGACCAGCGGCAGGTTGTCGTCAACGCCGGCATTCACCCGGTCGGTCTCGTCGCTGACCGTGCGCGTGGCCAGTTCCACATTCGAGCGCGCCACATTCACCAGCTTGTTGGTTGCCCCCACGTCGAGCAGCGCCGAGCGCACCTGCTGGTCGATCAGCCCGCGCATGTCCTCAAGCTGGGCCTGCGAAGCCGCCCACTGTGCCCGCGCCGAGTCCACATCGCCGCGCAGCTTGGCCTCGCGAAACAGTGGCATGTCGATTGAACCGACTGCCGCCATGTTGCCGTGCGTGCCCGCGCCGTTGACGCGGCTGACGGCATAGGAACCGTTGAAGCTCAGCGTCGGCAACCGCTGCAACCGATAGGCCAGGTGGATCGCCCGATATTCCCGGGTCTGGCTCTCCAGTTCCTTGTAGTCGGGCCGGTTGCTGAACGCCACGGCCCGAACCTCGGCCGGAGTCTGTGCTGCCAGCTCGTTGTACGGAGCCGGATCGTTCAGCTCGATCTTCTGCCCTGGAGCCACGCCGATCTCGCGCTTGAGCAGGATCAACGTCTTTTCATAGGTGTTCTCGGCCGCCAGCAACGACTGCTGCTGCGTCTGCAATTCAACCTTGGCCCGCAACTCGTCGAGCTCGGCCGCGACGCCGGCAGCATGCTGTTGCTGCGCGTGATCGGCCAATGTCTCGGCCTGCCGCACCCGCGCCTGGGCGTTGGTCACTTCGCTGGCCGCCGCAACAGCCTGCAGATAGGCCGAGGCAACCTCTTTCACCACCCGGTTGCGCGCATCGGAGGTGGCAAAGTGCGAGGCATCGACCGCCGCTCCGGCCGCCTTGTAGGCCGCAATCACCGGACCGGAGAACAGCGTCTGTTTATAAAAAATCTTCCCCTCGGTCAGGTCTATGCGCGTAATCGGAGAAAAGCCTGCCAGCGAACTCTCGCCAAGCAGACCGATAAACTCCTCGACGACACCGTTGCTGAAGCCCCTCGAAACCAGATTGTACTGGTGCACGCCCGTGCCGCCAGCCAGGGTAATGGTCGGCAGAAACTGCTGCACGGCTTCATTCTTCTGTCCATGCAGATATTTTTGCTGGTTCTCGGTCTGTTTCAGGCCCAGGTTGCTCTGGAGTCCGCGGGTAATCGCATCGTCGAGCGCCAGCCGCAGCGTTGCGTCCGTAGCCGGGGCCACCGTCACGCTGCCATAAAACGGATTCGTAGCCGAACTCGGATTCTGCGCTGGGACAACCGCGCAGACCACCAGCAGCGCGCCGGCCAGCACGCCCTTCCGTACAACAGGATTTCGTCCTCTCATTACACTCACATTCTCTCAGATGTTTTTTCCGGGGGTGGAGATTCGCAGTTACGGACGGAATGGGCGGCTTTTCCATGTAGGAATGGGACGGCGCGCCGGCCGGCAGGTCTGTTTGGAAGCGATCTTGCCGTAATTTGCGCACACCGGCCGGCAAAAGGAGTCTTTCGGCAAGAGAGCGAAGACGTATCTTCGGCGAAAAGCTGCCGCCGTGCAGATTGCCGCTGGGGGCGAAAAAATCTGCCCCACGAAAAGAGGCGGCAAAGAAATCTTTCCTTCGCCGCTTCTTTTCGTGCTGCCACAAATTGCTCTATGCACCCATGAACATGCCGCCGTTGACGTCGAGAACGTGGCCGGTGATGTAACCGGCAGCCTCCGAGGCCAGAAAAGCCACGGCCTGGGCGATGTCCTCGGGCCGACCGGGGCGGGCGAGGGGAATCGTCGCCATCATGGCGGTACGCTGCTGCTCGTTAAGCACCTCGGTCATCGGCGTCTCGATGTAGCCCGGGGCGACGGCATTGGCCGTGATGCCACGCGAGGCCAGTTCGCGGGCCAACGAGCGAGTAAAGCCGATCAGGCCAGCCTTCGAGGCTGCGTAGTTGGCCTGCCCGGCCTGCCCGGTGCGGCCCACCACGCTTGAAATATTGACGATGCGACCCCAGCGGTTCTTCATCATAGCCGGAACCAGAGCCTGGGTCAGCAGAAAGGCGCCGGTCAGGTTGGTGCCGATCACATCATCCCAATCGGCGCGCTTCATGCGCATCAACAAGCCGTCACGAGTGATGCCGGCGTTGTTGACCAGAATCTCTACCTTGCCGAACTGGCTGAGCACAGCCTTGGCACCGGTCTTGATCGACTCTTCGCTCGAAACGTCGAGATTGAAGGCCGCGGCCTTGCCGCCAGCGGCTTCGATCTCTGCCACGACCGCGGCCAGCTTGGCCTCGTTGCGCGCGGCCAGCGCGACGGTGGCGCCGCCCTTGGCCAACTCAAGCGCGCAGGTGCGGCCAATGCCCTGACTGGCGCCGGTCACCAGCGCGATTCTACCTTCCCAACCTGTCATCATTCCTCAATATTCCTCAAATAATAATTCGCACGGGCGGGCGCGCCTGTGAACACTTCCGTGCTCAGTATAGCGGAGGGGCACCGATGACAGAGAAAGCGCGAAGCCTCTTGCGCAAGAAGGGCTCAGACAGCACTGCCCGCGCCGCAGACGCAGGATATGGAGGCTACCCGATTGCGGCCCTTTTGCTTGGCGGCGTACATGGCCGCGTCGGCGCGGCGCATCATCGCCTCCCAGTTGTCCGTCGGCGAGCCAAGTTGGGTGACGCCCACGCTGACGGTAATGTGCAGAGGGCCGGATTCATAGGCAATATCCGCCAGCGCGACAGCCGCGCGAATGCGCTCGGCAACACTCAGCGCATTGCTGGTTGCGGCCCCGGGCAGAAGGATGGTGAACTCTTCCCCGCCGGTGCGGGCAAAGAAGTCGGAGGTGCGAAGGATGGACTTGACGGTGTGCGCCAAAGCCTGCAAAGCACGATCACCGGCGGCATGGCCCCGCGTGTCGTTCAGCCCCTTGAAGTTGTCAACGTCGAGCATAATCATGCACAGGTTGCTGCCGTGGCGTTGACAGCGCGCGGTCTCTCGCACGGCGGCTTCTTCGATGGATCGGCGGTTGAGCGCGCCGGTCAAAGGATCGGTGTGCGCCTGCTCGCTCAGTTCGCGTTCCAACTCGACGACCATCAAACCGATCTCGCACAAAGCCATGAACGTGGCCAGAAAGGCCATGACGGCCAGTGAATAAAGCCAGTAGGGATCGGCGTGCGCCGAGACGGTTTGCCACGGTCGCATGTAGCGAAGATTGGTGAGCACCGCGCGGTAGCCGGAGACGCACATTTCAGCCAGAAGCACGGCGGCGGTGATGCGGGCAATAGCGGCAAATGGTCCGCTGCCGTAACGAAGCAGAGTGCCGGCTGCGATGGCGCAGAGCAGGACGAAGGGAATGTTCAGCACATTGGCCGAATAGGGAACGCGGGCAAGGTACAGCGCCGTATAAACAGCCAGGAGCAGAGCCAGAAGCACCCAGGGCCAGCGGCGTTGCAACGGGGAACGCACGACAAACCAGCGCAATCCGACGTACTGCATAAACAACGAGATCAGATAGAGCTCATTAGAGGCCATGCCCAACAGCACGGAGGTCTTGCCCTCAAGCCCCTGCAGGGTGAGCTTGGCAAGTCCTACGATGAGCGCGGCAGCGAACCAGCGCATGCCAACGATGCGGCGATTCCACAGCGCCAGCAGGCTGATACACAAGGTAAGCGCGGAAACAGAAACAATATTTGCGAAGAAAAATGTCCCGTAATGCATGACGCACCATCAACAAGCGTGGTTCCGCCGTGCGAGTCTTGATACCCCTTCGCGCGTCCGGAGCAAAAGATGCCAGCGAAAACAGTGGGGCAAACCATACATCCTGCCTTTGCCTCGGAACGGGGGGAACCAAAGCAAGGACAAGTATCGACGCACATGTGACGTGCGCCTGTACGCAAAAAATCCATACAGATCGAAGCTATTGTTACTATCGGCAAAAAATTAGAAATACTCAATCTTTTCTTTGGTCACGTGAAGATTTTTTGCACTGCGAGGCAATGCGGGGAAGCCGACGGAAGGCGAGGCCTACCGTGTGCGCGTCGCGGCTTCCCGTTGTGCGCACGGCCTTTGGTACAGCACGCGCGCTATATCTTTTCAAAGAGAACGGCGCGGTAGGCCTTGCCGGGCAGTTTGATCTTGCTCTTGCCGGAGAATTTTCCTTCGAGCGGTGTTTTCGTCATCTCCCACGGATCGATGAGCGTGGCCTTGAATGCGACTTTCTCCGGCAACGGAAAGGTATACTCGCCGACGCAGTGATCGTCAAAGTACCAGAGGTAGAGCTTGTCGGCGTTGAAGGCGTTCAGATAATACGGATCGACGGCCGCGGTCAGCCCCGTCGTGCCGGTTTCTTCGAGCAGCTTGCGCAAAAAGGCAATGCGCGCCGGACTTGCGCCGCGCAGTTTTCCGGCGTCGGTCCAGGCGGGAAGGTCGTTGGTCGCCATGTAGGTTTCGCCGTGCGTGGCGTAGACACCGTTGACGATGGCGCGCCAGAAGCGGTGCGTCATCTCCTCGGGCGAGAGGTTGCCCCAGCGGCGTTCGATGTTGCCTTCGTACTGAATTTCGTCATAGAGAATCGGCTTGTTCCAGGCGCGCCGCCGGTCTTCGGATTTTTCAAAGTCATACTCCTGCAAGCTGGCGTGCGTACACCAGTGCTTCGCGTGGTCGTAGACAACCTTGCTGTGATGGATCGAACGCAGACGCGCATACGGGTCCGATTCCTGCACGATACGGAAGAAACGATCCCAGTCGGTCATCGACTTCGACTTGACCAGATCGTACTCGTTGGCGATCGACCACCAGACGTTGCGATAGGCGGCGAACCGCGCGACGGCGTAGCGCAGATAGCGGTCGTCGGCCTCGGCGTCCATCGCTGAAAAACATTGCGGATCGTAGGGATGAAAGAGAATCACGTCGGCCTCGATGCCGGCTTGCCCCAAGGCGGCAATCCGCCGCTCGACCTGTGCGAAGTAGGCCGGATTGGGCCGCGTCACATCGAAGTCGACCAGCAGGGGAGCGTCCGCGTAGGAGCTTCGCGCCGCGAAGGGCATCAACGTGGTCGGATGCCCGACAATCGGCTTGGGCAGCAGGCAGAAGCGCACTTTGTTGAAGCCGGAGCGCTGCAACTCGGTCAACGTCAGATCGCCGATGGCGTCTTCGATGAAGGCATAGGCGTAACAGGTGGTGCCGAAGGGATAGTACGACCGCCCGTCGGCGTACTGGAAGTGGAACTGATGCGCAACGCCCACCGGGCCATGATTGCCTGTCGCGGGGGCAATGCAGGTAAAGACGCCGGTTTTGCCGGCAAGCTCGGGAGCGTTGCTGGTGGTCTCATAACTCCACTGGCCGAGCGCGTCGGGCGAAAAGCGCACCTTGTATACGCCGCCCCCATCGTAGAATCCGTCCACTTCGATCGAGCGATGGCCGCAAGTGAAGCGCGCGCCAAAGCTGACCTGAACGAAGGGATTGCCCGTCGAGGGACCGTTGTACCGCGCCTCGAAGAGCTCCCACTGTTCAATGATTTCCGCGCTGATTTTCGCGCTCTCAACGCGTTTTTCGCGAAGCTTCGTTGCGGCTTCGGCCGAGTCCGCTGGCGCGGCGACTTCGGCAAGCAATGCGCCGGCGCCAAGCTTGATCAAATCTCTGCGATCCATCATCTCTGTTTTCTTGCGGCCTTTCCTCACCGGAGCACGCCTGGAAGCGTGACGCCACCAGACTATAGCGAAACCGGAGTAGGCAACAAAGCCAACGGGTGCAACCATGACAGCAAAAGGACCCTTTGGAGTGTAAAAATCCAAACAATGTGGCACTTTGGCACGGATATGTAAAACAAGCGCGTATAGTGCAAAACTTGCACAAAATACAGGGCTTGGTGCTCGCGATCTCCACATGAACCGTCTCGCATGGCGGTCATTTTGGGTCAGAAATCGCGGTTTTACGCCTCGGCGATTTTGAGGGATCGAAAAAATCGGCAAAAGGGCCGCACTGTTTTTGTGACAAACGGACGGCTTTTCCTTTGCGGATGCACACCCTTTCAACAGGCTTTCATCAACTTAAGTCGATTGAATTGTGACCGCTGAGCAAAACCAGTGCGTTACAGGGGCGTTTTCAGACAGATCTTCGCTTTTTGTTTCCTCTTTTTTCCTCTCTCCGGTGCTCGTACTGTTAGCAAGCGTTGAAAGAAATTCTCCGGCAACGTGCCGGTTAAGAAAAGTGAACACTCGTTGTCTTCGCCACGATTGCGAACCCGCACGAGAGCAGTAAACGAAGAACCGGCTTTCTCAAAAGCCAGGTGCGCATCCATTCGGACCGCGCCTGCCTAAGGGCAGTTCTACGTGGGTTCGCCGCACGTTCCAATTGATCGCGGCTACGAAACTTTTCGGTACAGACGCCCGAAACCACTCATTGGAGCGGACGGGAGAGTTGTGGCCTTTTTACAGATGAGCGAACAGATTTGGGGAGCGAAGTTAAAGACATGCGTCCGAAAAAAATCATTCTCTGCGTAGACGATAACGAACAAGATCTTTCTGTTCTTAGTTTCACCTTGTCGACCAACGGGTACCGCGTGATTTCAGCCACCAGCGGACAGCAGGCCATCGAGGCCTTCTCGAATGCGGCCGTCGACCTGGTGCTTTCCGACTACTCCATGCCGCAGATGAACGGCGGCCAGTTGATTGGTCATCTGAAGGAGATTGCCGGACACGTGCCGATGATTCTGCGGGGCGATCCGCAGGCGCTCAGCAGCGAAGGCTATGCGGCCGATGCCGTGCTATCGAAGAAAAACTGCAGCCCGGCCGAGCTGCTTGAGCGGATCAAGATCATGAGCGCCCGCAAGCGCGGCCCGCGCAAGGGCGCGCAGCGTCACTTCCAGCCGATGGAACTGGCGGTTGCTTCCTAATCCACTTTGGGTGAGATGTTCCAGTCTTGGCGATGCGGATTCCGTCTCTGCAATCTTTGCTTGACGGTGCGGCCCGGGACCAGCATACTCGCCAGTTAAGCCGGGTCATGCTGAGAAGGTTCCAAGCCGGCAGGGGTTGGAACATGGATCTGGTTTTCATTCGTATTCTTTTTGTGGCGCTACTGGCCGGGATTTGCTTCTTCCTGCATCCCTTCGGGCCTCAGAACCTCTGGCTGGGCACGGCCACAGGCGCGGTGGCGGCCGTCGCCGTCATTCTCTTCGAGCGGCGTGTGCGCGCGCTGAGTCTGCGCCAGTTGATTGGCGCCGTGGCCGGCAGCATCCTGGGCATCGTCGGCGCGGCGCTGTTCTGTCTGGTTCTGCGTTCGGCTTTGCCCGGCGACAAGGCGGCGCTGGCGCAGATCTTCGTGCTGCTGATGATGACCTACGTGGGACTGGTCGTCGGCGCCAGCAAGGGAGAACTGCTCCATCCGGTGGCGCTCGGCGCCCTGTCTTCCCCCGACCACCCGGCACGCAGCAACATCAAAGTCCTCGACACCAGCGTCATTATTGATGGCCGCATCGCCGACATTGCCGAAGCGGGATTTCTCGACGGCACGTTGATGATTCCCGAGTTCGTGCTGCGCGAGTTGCAGACGGTGGCCGATTCGACCGATTCGTCCAAGCGCCAGCGCGGCCGCCGCGGCCTCGACATGTTGCAACGGATGCAGGCCAATGAGCAGCTCCAGATCCAGATCGTGGCCGACGACTTTCCCGCAGTCCGCGAGGTCGATCTGAAGTTGCTGGAGCTGGCGAAAAAACGCGAGGCCAAGGTCGTCACCAACGACTTCAATCTGAATAAAGTAGCCCGGCTGCACCGCGTCGAGGTGCTCAACATCAACGACCTGGCCAATGCCCTCAAGCCGGTGGTGCTGCCCGGCGAGCGCATGACAGTGCTGATTCTGAAAGAAGGCAAGGAGTTCAGCCAGGGGGTCGGCTACCTGGACGACGGCACCATGGTCGTCGTCGATCACGCGCGCAAGCTGATCGGCAAGAGCGTCGACATCACCGTGACCAGCGTTCTGCAGACAGCCAGCGGCAAGATGATCTTCGGCAAGATGGAGGAAACGGGCAAGGCCGGCGAGATGCCGACCGCCCGGGTAATCGCGGAATACGCCCCGCCGCGGCCTTGACCACCAGCCAATCTTGACCGGCAACCAATCTGATTGGCAGCCAATTTTGACCGGCCAGCGGGTCAATAGAATCAATAGGTCGGCATCGACGGATCGACCTCGCTGGCCCAGGCCAGAATGCCGCCGGCAAGATTCGAGACCCTGGTATAACCGGCCTCGACGAGGAACTCGGCCACCCGCTGGGAGCGCATCCCGGCCTTGCAGTGGACCACGACCTCGCGGTCGCGCGGAATCTCGTTGAGGCGCACGGGGACCTCATTCATTGGGATCAGATAAGCGCCGAGGTTGACGAACTGGTGTTCGGCCGGCTCGCGGACATCGAGCAAAAACGGGGGCTGGCTCGAATCAATCTGCTGTTTGAGTACGCGGGGGCTGATTTGGGGAATCTTTTGCATACAGTCTTTGACCTTCCTGCTCTTTCGATGCGCCTCTACTCGTTCTGGAACGAAAAAATCTGAAGTGCCGCGCAGGGGACAAAAAAATTCATTGCCGTCGTCCAAATTCCTATGCGAGGCTGAAGACAGTCGGAGTCACGAACGGCAGGCCTCGGCGGAAAAGGACTCAGCGATGCAAAAAAAGAAGATTCATCCAGATTTCGCGCAGATTCTGGAAAATCTGCGCGCCAACGGGTTTACGACCGCGCCTTATGCCGACCTTGCCGGCGGCGTGCTGGTCGCAAGGGACGGCGTGGGGGCAGTGCTGCTGCCCGGCGATCACAAGGACGAGGTGGCGGCGCGCTTAGCCGTTGCGCCAGGTCTTCTGCTCCGGGGAGAGCTGGCGCGACTGCTGGATCGCGGCTATCAGAAGTTTATGAAAACTTCCCAAGATGAGCAGCCAGCAACGGCAAGCCAATTGCAGCGCATCCATGTGTTCGGTGAAGAACTGCGGCAATGGATCGGCGCCGGGGCTCTGTTCAATGAGTCCCTGGGCACAACCAGCGATCGATACCAATATGACCGGGTGCAGAGGCAGAAAACCGCGACTCCGGTTGCCGCGCAGGCGTAGAAAACGACCTTGGTGCGCGAAAGGGAAAAGGTTCCTAAAGAATGCAATCCGGCGGAGCAGAGAGGGACGCGGACGAGTCCGGTGAGAGATTAAAGGAGACGGGACGCGAGCGGCGCAAGAACCCTCGCTATGAGACGCAGACCGATTCAATCGTTCTCGCCCTCGACAACAAGACCGAGGTCCATGGGCGCATCGAGAATCTGAGCGTGAGCGGCTGTCGCGTAGAGGTCGAGGATCTCTGTCCGGCAGTGGCCGGGGCGCAGATCGAGATCGCCTTCAAGATCAGCCGGGAAGCGCTGCGACTGAGCGGCCTCGTGCAGTGGTTCGACGGCAGGCAGCAGATTGGCATTCGCTTCAAGGCAATGAGCGACGGGGAGAAACTGGCTCTGAACGAGGTGATGGCCGCCTTGGCAGCGGCCAAAGCATTGCGCGCGGATCAGGAGTCGGCAGGCGTGGAGGGCGCGCCGCAGAAGCGGAAGGAGGAGAAGGCGATGGAACCAGCGTTGGCAGGGCAAGGCGCCGAGCGGAATCGTGAACGCCGTCATCATCCGCGGCAGAAAATGCATTCGGTGGCCGCCATCTATCCGATCGAGCACGGCGGCAAGCTGAACGCATGGATTCTGAATCTGAGCCTCGGCGGTTGTCGCCTGCGCCTTGAGACAGATGCCTTGATCGACGTGCAGGTGCGCGTGGAGGTCGGCTTCTTCTTCGAGGGGATGCCCTTCCGCGTGGGCGGCATGGTGCAGGGCAACTATGCGAAGCAAGAGGTCGGCATCAAGTTCGTCGACGTTTCGGAGCGCAACCGGAAACGGCTGGAAGATCTGATCGCAGAGTTGCAAGACCGGGACCGGGAAGCAAAGGGCAACTAAAAACTAAAGTAGTTCTCCGATATACGTGCGTCGCATCATGACGTGCACAGGTAGGTGAGAATCGCCATGCCTTTTCTGAGACTGCTCGGGCCGTCAGCATTGCTGAAAAAGCATCCCCATCATAGCGGAGAAAAACACATCACATCCGCACGTGATTCTGGTCACGTCCTCACATATTCAAGGAGACTAGCATCGGACGAATCCCGCCCCTGCGGGAACGTGTGAAAACCATGTCCTACCAAGAGCTTTACAACAGAACGCAGAACGACAACGGCACCTATAACACGCGCTGTCTGTATTGCTTTATGACCATCGCCTCGTGCATAGAAACCGAAGCGCAGTTAGGCGCGATCGAAACGCATCACCTCTGCCCGGAGAAGATGCTGGCCGAGCTGCGCACGAAGGCCGAGCAGGCACCGAGCGGCACGACCGCGCACATGTAAACCGCCGAGCCTCGCCAGAGAGCCACGCCAGAACAGTCCACTCCTGCGACAAACGGTTCTGGCAGCCTCCTGTTCCCTACCTACTGCTCTTCGACAAAGCGGAAGAGATTGCCGTCGGGATCGACGACCGAGAGCACTTTTTTCTCGCGCGTAACGACCAGCCCCGCAGTGCGCAACTGGGCCTCGGCGACCTTCAGGCTGGGAACGGCGAGGTAAAGCGCGGACTTGGCGCCGGCTGGGCTGAGGTCGATCCAGGGGGCGGATTTTTCGGTGATGCGGATATGAAGCCCCTGGCCCATGGGTGTCGCAGCGAAGCCCATGCCACTGTAAAACGTGCGGGCGGCAGCGAGGTCGGGCGTGGCGAAGGCGATGCCTTCGATGGCCGCAGAAACGCGGTGGGCGCCGAGGTGCTGCCCCTGATCGAGCATGTGGCGCGATCCGGGCATGTACTGTGTGAACTCTGTGGTACGGCCGTCGGGATCGTTGAAGGCGGTGATCAGGTTGCCGGCGCCGGCCTTATGTACCGTGCCGGGCTTGAGACCGCGCGCGGTAAGGGCCTGAACGTAGCCTTCCAGATCGGCAGACTCATAGCAGACGTGCAGCCAGCCAAGCGGTTGCTTGGGGTCGGGCAGCGTGTAGAGCTCGATGAACTGGCGATCGTTGATCTTGACGAAGATCTGGCTGACCTGCCCCTGTTTGTTGGTGAAGGTGAAGGCCTGTTCGTAGCCGAGCTTGGCGAGAAACGCGGTTTCGCTGTCGGCGTTGCTGACGCGATAGGCAACGTGCGCAATGCCAGCGGCGGCCGGCGCCTGTGCGGCCAGCGAAAGCACGCTTGCGAACGCAAGGGCAAGCGGGGCGAACCAACGAATCTTCATGGAAGCGGATCTTCTTTCTCGCGCCGAGGGGCGCGCGGGGTTATTTCGCATAGTCTTCGCGGAAGGGCGTAAAGATGTCGAGGACCTCGGAAGGCTCAAAGGCCGAGGCCTGATGCGCAACGCCGCCGGCAACGACGAGACTATCGCCGGTATGAAGCTCCCAGCTTTTGCCCTCGGCCTCGAAGCGGATGTGGCCCTTGACGACATAGATCGACTGCTCGTGCGGATGCGCATGACGTGCACCAGCCCAGTCCTTCCCGAAAGTATTGCGGACGATCATCAGCTTGTCGCTGTAGGCCAGCACCTGACGGCTCATGCCGGGCTCGGGCGAGACGGCCGGGGCCGCGCTGGAGGCGACGAAAACAACTTTTTCCTGACTCATGGTTTCTCCTGAAGCAGAACTGGAAAAACATTTTCGGCGAAAGGCGATTGTAGTCGAATGAACGCACCCCGCGCAGTGGCCGCAGACAGGAAGCTGGCAGTTCCCAGTTCCATAAAAACAGTGAACAGTGAACAATCCAAGAGGTACATAGACTGTCCACTATGAACTGAGAACTGCCTTACCCCGAGGGAGAAACGGCGACCGTGACCGGACGATGCGCCAACACGGGGCGAACGAGTTCTGCAGGCCAGAGGTAGAGCGCCAGGCGGCGGGCATAGTGCAGGACGGGCGGAACAGCGGGCAACGAGAGGTTGATCGATCCAGCCAGGGAGTTGTATTCGATCTCGGCCTCGGCCTCTTCAAGCGGCCAGGAGATGGCGTGGATGCTGGCTCGTTGCAGTTGACCGGAGCGACTCATGCTGTAGAGACAGTTGCGCTCGGTCATGAAGCTTTCAAAGGAACCGGCGTGGCCTTCGGCCAGCCTTGCGCTCGGTCCCAGGCTGCGATAGCGCGCATGGAAGACGACGGGCAGATGCCGCATCCGGCGGCGGCTATAGAAGGAAAACTCGCACTCGGAACGCTGCTCCATGTGCATCTCGGCCCAGTAGTACGGAAGCTGGTAGCCGATCTGAGCCACGGTCACGGCCATCAGGCTGCTGGCGTCCATCGAAAAGCAATAAATGCCCGAGGTCTTGGTCTGGGGCTCGCGAACGTACGTGCGCAGATTCAGGTCGGGAAAGTGCCGGTTGCTGGAAATGAACGGCAAGCCGCGAAAACGGATGCGGTCCAACCAGAAGGGGACAATGCCCAACCAGGCCATTCCCTGATAGATGTCGACCTCCAGCCCCGGAGGCAACAAGGCGGCCATTTGCCCGGCCGGAATCGGCCAATGAGCAAAGAGAAGATCGTTCCAGCGCTGGGTCGCCGCCCAACGTCCCGGCGGCAGCGGCCTCGGCCTGTTTGAGATTCGGATTTGATACTCCCGCATGACCCGACTCCAACGTACGTATGGTCTTTTACGCTCGGCGGTGCCGAAACGCCTCCCGCTCCTCGGGCCTGAGACGCGCGAACAGGGGTCCTTATAGCAGTTTCAGGAACAGGAATCGAGTGGAACAATTCAATCGCGTCAGCGCGCCCCTCGGGGAACAACGGCCCGACACGACGAGGATGGCTCCACCGTAATTCGTAAAAACGCTCCAATGCCGTATTCTGTTCGCGAGAGCTCTCAAATGTCCAGTGAATCTTTCGTGACCCCCGCCGCCCAGAACCTGACCGAAGTCTTCGCCGTCCACGGCGCAGACCCCGAGGTGTTGGCCTTCGCCATGGCCAAATATTCGCGCTCCTCGCTTTCCATGCGTGAATCGATTGCCGAAATCAGCGCCCAGCGCGCCGAACAGTTTCTGAACACCTTTTATTTTCAATACGGTCACCGTTCCATCGCCGACCTTGCCCATGCCGCCTTCGCCGTCGAACGGCTCAGCCTGCTGGCCGCCATCGTGCTGGTCGACGAGCAGCGCTGGGACGGTCAGGAGCGCTCGACCCGCTATCAGAATTTCCTGAAGTCCGGCTGGTATTTTCCTGATCTTGGAGAAGACAAAGCCTCGGCCAAGCTCTACGCCGAGACCGTCCAACACTTGTTCAACGTCTACCAGCGCACCACCTCCGCCGTCTTCGAAGCCGTGCGCCGCCGCGTGCCGTGCCCCGAAGGCGTGAAACAGGATGCCTACGAGCGCACGCTCAAGGCCCGCGCCTTCGACGTGGCCCGGTACCTGCTGCCGCTGGCCACCAACACCTCGCTAGGGCAGATCGTGAGCGCCCGTACGCTGGAGACGCAGGTTTCGCGGCTGCTGTCGAGCCCGGTGGCCGAGGTGCGCGAACTGGGCATCAAGCTGCGCGATGCCGCCACGGGCCCGGCCTGGACCCTGCGTCCGGCCGCCGTGCAGGCGCTGGCCGAGCAGGCCGCCGCCACGCCAGAGTTGGCCGCGCTGGCCACCGAGGTGCTCACCAGCCAGACCCGCACCGCGCCCACGCTGGTCAAGTACGCCCAGCCCGTTCCTTACCAGATCGAGACACAAAAGGAACTAGCGCAGGCCGCTGCCGAGCTCCTTGCACCGCTCTCCACCAACGCGCTGCCTCGCGCAGTGGTGGACCTTGTGGAGCCGAAGGAATCGCTCGAAGTCGAGTTGGCGGCAACGCTGCTTTATTCGGCCAGCCATCACGGCTACCGCGCGATTCGCGATCTTCTGCTCGAACTTCCAGAGCAGCGGATCAGCGAGATCATCGAACTCGGCCTCAAGCATCGCGGCCCGCACGACGAGGCACTGCGTGCTTTTCACGTGGGCGCGGCCTTGCGGTTCGATATTGCCATGGACATCGGCGGCTTCCGTGACATGCACCGCCATCGCCGCTGCACGCAGATCATCCAGGGCTTCACGCCCGAGCTGGGCTACGAAACGCCGACCAGCGGCGACTTTGCTGCCGACATCGACATCCTTGCCGAAGCGGGGATGAAGGACGAGTTCGAGGCGGCCATCGCGCAAGCACACGCGGCCAGTAAGAAAATTGCCGCCAGCACGCTTGCGCCCGAAGCCGCATCCTCGGCGCTCTACCTGCTGCCGCTGGCCACCCGCTGCCGCGCGCTGTTCAAGATGGACCTCGCCGAAGCGCAGTACATCATCGAGATGCGCTCAGCCCCGGCTGGCCACTTCAGCTATCGGCGCGTGGCCTGGGAGATGTTTGTTGCCCTGCGGGAGCAACACCCAACGCTCGCCAAGCACCTCCGCGTGACCGACTTCACCCAGCCGATTGACCTGCTGAAGCGATAAAGATAAAACAGAAAAGCCCCCTGCCACCAATACGGGAGGGGGATTTTTACAATCTGCGAGGAAATGTTGTTCGGACTTATCCGGCAACGCTCCAGTTCTCGATGGTTTGAATCTCCCCGATTCTCGCAAAGATTCGGTCGCGGCTTACCAGCACGGCTCCGGCGGCAATCGCCTGCGCGGCAATCAGCAGATCCATCGCCGCGACGGTAACGCCTTCGGCCTCAAGCCGGGCACGCAACCCACCGTAGACCTCGGCCTCCTCCGACCCCCAGGGCAGAATCTGCACATAGGCGAACAACGCTTCGATGGCCGCTCTCCGAGCCTTCGACAGGGAGTGCTTCGCCATACCGTAGCGCACCTCGGCTTCGGTGACAACCGACAGGCATAGCCTTGTTGTGCTCTCCTGTGTGCAACGGGAGAAGGCCTCGCGCACCAAGGGATGTGTACCCGTTACCACGTCGCTGAAGACATTGGTATCAAGCAGATAGATCTTCATGCCTGGGACATGCCCAGTTCAGGTCGCTCTTCGGCAGGCCGCGCGTCGCGCTCGGTCTTACTCAAAAATCCATCCGGGAAAGGCTCGGCAGAAAGCGTGGCAAAGATCGTTTTCAGCGGAGGAATCTCGGAGAGGATCACGTCGCCCGAGGCCGGATCACGACGAATCGAAACCACACTCGAACGAAAGCGAAAGGCACGCGGAATCGTGACATGCTGGCTGCGCCCGTTCATGAAGACGCGCGCCTGAGATTTTGTGAATGCCATCTCGTTTCTCCTTGTGCTACACAGCATAGCCATATTGCACAAATCAGGCAAGGGAATTCAAAGTCCCACTAGCCTTCATCGCAAGCATTTCCGGCAGCGCTGTGAGAAAATCAGACATTGCAGATGCAGACCAGGTATCGACTGCTTGTGGTCCGACTCGGAGCCATGGGCGACATTCTTCACGCCCTTCCGGCGGTCACCTCCTTGCGCCAGATGCACCCCCGCTGGGTGATCGACTGGGTGGTGGACCCGCGCTGGCGTCCGCTGCTGGCAGCCCCGAGCGCCGAAGGCCCCGGGCCGCAGCAACCGCTCGTTGACCGGCTGCACTTTGCGCAGACCAAAAAATGGAACAAGCGCACCTTCAGTCGGCAGACGGCAAAAGAGATCTGGGCACTGCGCCATGAACTACGCGAGTGCGGCTACGAGACGGTGATCGACCTGCAGGGCGCGATCCGCTCCTCGGTGATTGCGCGCCTCACCGGCTGCACGCGCCGCATCGGCTCCAACACCCCCTGGGAGCGGCCCGCGCGCCACTTCTACACCGACCGGGTCATCGTCAAAGGCGAGCACGTCATCGAGCAGAACTACGAACTGGCGACGGCTGTGGCCGCCGACGAGCTGGAACACGTGCAACCGCTGCTGCCGATCGATCCGGCCTCCGAGCGCTGGCGCGATGAGCTGCTGGGCGAGAGCCGCGCGCCCGTGGTACTGCTGAATCCGGGTGCGGGGTGGGGGGCCAAGCGCTGGCCCGTGGAGCGCTACGCTCAGGTTTCGAAAGAACTTACCCGTCGCGGTTGCCGCGTCTTCGTCAATGCCGGTCCGGGCGAGGAACTGCTCGCCGCTCCGATTCTCTCTGGTGGCGGCGCGCAACTGCTGCAGATCTCCCTCGATCAGTTGATCGCCTTCACCCGGCGCATCGGCTTGTGCATTGCCGGAGACACCGGCCCGCTGCATCTGGCCTGTGCGTTCAATCGCCCGGTTGTCGGCATTTACGGCCCGACCGACCCAAGCCGCAACGGTCCCTATGGCGCGCCGTCGCGCGTGCTGCGCAGCCCGGAAAGCCACCGCAGCCACCGGCGCAAAGCCGAGCCCGAGGCCGGACTGCTGACCATTGAGCCGACAGCCGTTCTCGACGCGGCTGACGAACTCCTGCATTCCCCTGAGGTTACGAAATGAACACGCACGACTCTCCACCAAAAGCCGGCACCATGCAATCGTGGCAGCGCATTGCCCGGCGTATTCGCGTGCCGCTGGGTTTTTTGACCGCCGCGCTCTACATCTTCGAGCTTTGGCAGCACGCTCCGCGACCGGCAGCCGTTGCCTGGAGCTTGGCGCTGGCGGTGCTGGGGCTTTGGCTACGTGGTTACGCCTCTGGTTATGTCAAGAAGGATGCAGAACTTACCGTGACCGGCCCCTACGCTTACACGCGCAATCCGCTCTATCTGGGTTCGATGCTGATCGCCGCTGGCTTTGCCGTGGCGCTTGAGAGCTGGCTGGTGGCCGCCGTGCTGGCCGCCGGTTTTGCGCTGATCTATATTCCGACCATCGCCAGCGAAGAACGGTTTCTGCGGACGACCTTTTCCGGCTTCGAAGCCTATTGCCAGCGGGTGCCGCGCATCCTGCCCCGGCTGACGCCGGCACAAATACCTGCTCCACAAGGGGCTTCAGAGTCCGCGGCGGGGCGGTTCTCATTTAAACTGTATCGGCAGCATCGCGAGTACAATGCTTTCTTAGGAGCTGCGCTGCTTTACCTCTGCCTGCTGCTTGCACGGCCTGTGGTCGCGGCTATTCTGCACGGGGCGCGCTGAGCGTTCTCCGTTTCGATCGAGTCTATATTCGAAGGAGCAAACTCAGTTTGACAACGCGCACGCACGGCATTCGAATTTTTTGCGCTCTGGCGCTCGCGGTCCTGTTGGCCGCACCCGCGGCCATGCCGCAGCAGTACGGGCAGCTTCCGCCGCCACGATCCGGTTACAGCTTTCCGCAACGTCAGACGCTGACCTACTCGGTCGACTGGCGAGTCTTCCCGGCCGGCACAGCCACCATCCGCCTGGAATCAATTGGCGAAAACGAGCGCATCACGGCCAATGCCGACACGATGGGCGCCATCAACATGCTCTTCCACGTCTCGGACCACTTCCAGTCGATCTTCGACCGGCAGAGGGGTTGCACTTACCAGTTCGGCAAGCAGACGGCCGAGGGACGGCGGCAGATCAGCTCGACCTTGAAGCTCGATTACAACCAGGGCAAGTCGACCCTCGACGAGAAGAATCTGGTCAATGGACAGACGAAGCGGCTGGAAGCTCCGGTGCGCGGCTGCGTCACCGACCTGCTGAACGGCATCTTCTACGCCTCGTCGCAGCCAATCGTCCCCGGCCACTCCTTCGCGCTGCCGATTGTCGATGCGCAACGCACGATCTACGTGACGATGAAGGCCGAGAGCCGCGAAGAGATCAAGACGCCGATGGGCACCTTCCACACCATCCGCGTGCAGCCGATCGCCGAGGCCGGCGTGGTGAAGAATCGCGGCAACATCTGGATCTGGTACACCGACGACGAGCGCCACATTCCCGTACAGATGCGCGCCCGGCTATTCTGGGGCACAATCACCTTCCGGCTGACAGGCAACGAGTACAAGTAAGGCAGGGACGTAGGGACCAGGGAACAGGGACTCGCAGTAACCGTGAGACAAGAAAGCTGGCCCCATCTTTTGTTCCTCCAGTGTTCTGTCCCTATTCCCTGTTCCCTAGTCCCTCGGTTTACACTTCCTTTCGAGCGGCTTTTTTTGACACTGCGCCGCTCGACGAGAAGGATTCCATGCGTACAACTGCGATTGTTTCTGCCGTGCTTGCCTCGGCGCTCTCTGTTTCGACGGCCGCAACGGCCGCCCCAACCAAGCGGCCCATGACCTTCAAGGACATGATGGCGATGAAGCGGCTGGGCGAGACCGCCGTTTCGCCCGATGGCAAGTGGCTGGTCTATTCTGTCTCCACCGTAGACCTTGACCAAAACAAGAAAACAGCGGCGCTGTGGATACAGCCCGTGGCGGGCGGCGAAGCGAAGAAGCTCGCGGCCACGCAGCCGGGCGACTCCGGCGTGCAGTTTTCGGCTGACGGCACGCAGATTCTGTTCTTGAGCGCGCGACAGGGTGCGCAGCAGATCTGGCTGGCGAAGTTCGACACGGCGACAGGCACAGCGAGCGACGAAACCAAGCTGACCAACATTGCCACCGAGGCCGACAACGCACGCTGGTCGCCCGATGGCCGCTTCATCGTCTTCACCTCGAGCGTGTACCCCGATTGCACGGCCATTAACGGCGAGAACTTTGCCGAGGCCGACAAGTGCAACGCCGACCGGGATCTGGCAGCGGCCACCAGCAAGGTGAAGGCGAAGATCTTTACCGAGTTGCTCTACAAGCACTGGGATCACTTCACCGGCCCCAAGCGGTCCCATCTTTTTCTCGTCACGGTGGAAAGTGGTGCGACGAGAGATTTGACGCCGAACGATCCGCACGATGTGCCGCCCTTCGCGCTCGGTGGCGACGGGGGATTTTCTATTTCTCCTGACGCGAAAGAGCTGGCGTTTACAGAAAATCTCGACGAGGTTCCGGCGACCTCGGTCAGCGCCAGCATCTTCACGCTCGATCTGACGAATCCTGCCGCCAAGCCGGTGAAGATCAGCACCTCGAAGGGCGGGAATTTTAATCCGACATATTCGCCGGACGGCAAGTACATTGCGTGGCGCTCGGAGGAACGTCCGGGATACGAGAGCGATCCATTTCATTTGGCGCTGTATGACCGCGCGACGAAGCAGGAGAAAAATCTGCTGCCAAAGTTTGAGACCTGGATCGATGAGTTTGTTTGGGCTCCGGACGCGAAGAAGCTCTACTTCGTTTCGGGAGTTACCGGTGAAAGTCCTGTCTTTGTCGCCACACTGGACGGCAAAGTTCAGACCATCGACAAGGACGGCAGCTTCGGCGGACTTCTTCCGCTCGCAGACAACACCACCGTGCTGGCGAGCCGGAACACGATCCTGCTTCCCAACGAAGTTGTGGCGCTGAACTCGGTCACGAAGGCTGCGCTTCGGCCCGTCACGCATCTGAACACGGAGTTGGGCGCGCAGCTTGACGAAGCGCCGCTCGAAGATTTCTGGTTCACCGCCAAGGATGGCACCAAGTTGCAGGGCTTTCTGCTTAGGCCGCCCGCCTTCGATCCCGCGAAGAAGTACCCCGTCAAATTCCTCATTCACGGCGGACCGCAAGGCGCATGGGGGAATGACTGGAGCTATCGCTGGAACCCGGAGCTGTTCGCGGCGAATGGCTATGTCGTCGTGATGGTGAATCCGCGCGGCTCGACCGGCTACGGGCAGAAAATCGTCGACGGCGTGAATGGCGACTGGGGCGGCAAGCCGTTCTCCGATCTGATGACCGGTCTCGACGCGGCGGAGAAGCAATTCCCCTTCATCGACAAAACGCGCGAGGCGGCGCTGGGCGCGAGCTACGGCGGCTTCATGGCCAACTGGATTCTGGGCCACACGGACCGCTTCAAGTGCATCGTCAGCCACGACGGCATGTTCAACCCGGAGTCGGCCTTTGGCTCGACGGAAGAACTGTGGTTCAACACCTGGGAGTTCAAGGGCCGACCGTGGGACTACTACGGCAAGCCGGACGCGGAGAACCCCTTCCGCAAGTGGTCACCGATGATGTCGGCGAAGAACTTCAAGACGCCGACGCTGGTGATCCACGGCCAGCTCGACTACCGACTCGACGTGAGCGAGGGCTATCAACTTTTCACCACACTGCAACTGCTGAAGGTGCCCTCGAAGATGCTCTACTTCCCGGACGAGGGCCACTGGGTGCTGAAGCCGCAAAACTCCCAGCTCTGGTACAAGACCGTGAATGACTGGGTGGACCAGTGGACGGCAAAGGCTGGGAATAAGGAATAGGGAATAAGTGCCCGGTGCTCAGTACTAGGCGTACGGGCCTGCCGGTTTCCTTCATGGAAGCGGCAGGCCTTTTCCCGTTTGCGAGAAAGCGGCTTTTAGCATCGAGGGAGCTCTAAAAGACTCTCGGTTTCGGAAACGGGAGATATTCCTCAGGGGCTGAAGCCCGCGATTTTATTGGCTTTTTGTGGCACGGCTGAAGCCGTGCCCTTTTACGAAACCTGTTTGCCGCCGAGTTCTTCCGCAGTCTCTGAAGCCGTACCTTTTCAAAAGGCGACTTATTCAGAGCTTCCCGGGTTGTTCCCTGTTCCCTAGTCCCTCGTTTTGCACTTGCACACAAAAGCTGAAAGCTGGAAGCTAAAGGCTAGGAGCTGTCCTTTGACTTTTTCCGCAAAACCGCGCGCCCCCAAAGCGCCGCTCGACGAGGCGGGGCTGTTCGAGTATGCCGTCCGTTCGCTGGGCCGGCAGATGCGCACCGAAGCCGAGTTGCGCCGTCTGATGGAAAAACGCATCGAGCCGGGCGCAACAGGCGAAAAAGCCATTGCGCGGGTGGTGGCGCGGCTCAAGGAGTACAGCTATCTGGACGACGTCTCCTTTGCCGAAACCTACGCGCGGCTGCGGCAGGAAAACGACAAGCTCGGCGCGCGGCGCGTGCGGCAAGACCTCTACCGCAAGGGCATCCAGGCACCGCTGATCGAAGAGACCCTTGAGCAGCGCTACGGCCAGACCGACGAAGAAGCGCTGGCCCGCGAACACCTGGAACGCAAGCGGATCAAGAAGCCGACCAACGAGAAGGAATCCGCGCGCGTGATGCGGCGGCTGATCACGGCAGGGTTTTCGACCGGCGTGATCTACAAGGTTCTGCGCCAGTGGGATGTGCCGGAGGAGTCGCTCGCGGTGCTCGACAATCTGGACGAAGACTCCGCAGATCTCTAGTTCGACGATTCACGAAATTCTTTGAGAAACGACCACGGATCCTTCGGCTCACCACCCCCAGGCTGAAGAAAGCGCCTGGGGCCCCGTTCGCTCAGGATGACAGCAACTCTTTGACCGCAAACCTCTGAGGCCAAGCATTCATTTCGACGATTCCCGGGGCGATTTTTGCGGCGCTCTCAGGAACGGGACGAGAGAAACCAGTGGCTTCTGATGCCCTTCCCCCGCCCCTCCCATTACACTGTTAACGTGATGCAATACCGCTCAGGGAACGACATTCGCGAGACCTTTCTGCGCTTCTTCGAGTCGAAGAGCCACCGGCGCGTGCATTCTTCGTCGCTGGTGCCGGCCAACGACCCCACCCTGCTGTTTTCCAACGCAGGCATGAATCAGTTCAAGGACATGTATCTGGGAGTCGAGCGCCGGGACTACACCAGCGCCACGACCGCGCAGAAGTGCGTCCGCGCCGGCGGCAAGCACAATGACCTGGAAAACGTCGGCTTCACGCGCCGCCACCACACCTTTTTCGAGATGCTGGGCAACTTCAGCTTCGGCGACTACTTCAAGCGCGAAGCCATTGCCTACTCGTGGGAGCTGATCACCAGCCCCGAGTGGTTCGGCATCCCCAAGGACCGGCTCTACGTGACCATCTTCTCGGGCGAAGACGGCGTGCCGCGCGACGGTGAGGCCGAGACCTTCTGGAACGAGATTGGCGTCCCCAGTGAGCGCATCCGCGAGTACGGCCTGAAGGACAACTTCTGGCAGATGGGCGAAACCGGCCCCTGCGGCCCCTGCTCCGAGATCTTCTACGATCTGGGCATTGAGGCGGCGGAAACGCCGGGTGTCGACAAGCCCTTCGGCGAGGACGACTCCCGCTACGTCGAGATCTGGAACCTGGTCTTCGATCAGTTCGACCGCGCAGCCGTAGTGGACCCCGCCACCAAGAAGACCACCTACACGCTGACGCCGCTGCCCACCCCGTGCATCGATACCGGCATGGGCCTCGAACGCATCGCGGCCGTGGTGCAGGGCAAGATCACCAACTACGAGACCGACCTGTTCACGCCGCTGATCGCCCGCGCTGCGGAGCTGACCGGCGTGGCCAACGACGTTAGCATCGCCAGCCTGCGCATCATCGCCGACCACGCGCGCGCGGCTACGTTTCTGATCGGCGACGGCGTGCTGCCATCGAATGAAGGTCGCGGCTATGTGCTGCGTAAGATTCTGCGCCGCGGCATCCGTCATGGACGCCTGCTCGGCCAGGAAAAGCCCTTCCTCTTCGAGATGGTCTACGCGGTGCGCGACCTGATGCAGGGCGCGTACCCCGAGCTGGTCGATGCGGCGGACCGCGTGGCCAAGGTGATCAAGGCGGAAGAGCAGCAGTTTGCGCGGGTTCTACAAATTGGGGATAGAGAAATGCGCACCCAATTGTGTGTAGCAGTCGCAAATTCTTACGAAGAAGAAATCAATCGGATTGACACAGAATTTTCAATTTTTCTTCCCCAAAAACATGCTTCCGGAGCAGCAGTAATATTGCTCGGAGAAGGTGATAATCTTCTTAACCCTTCATTCTGGAATCAATTCGATGCATGGAAGCTCAGAGCTGCGATAGCGTTTGGCCCTGCTACGCACGAATCTGATGCATTGGCACACGCAGAATTGCTCAGAAGCAGAATGAAGTCTAAGGCGACTACACTTAGTGGCAAAGTAGCCTTCCATCTCTACGAAACATTTGGCTTGCCGCTCGATTTCATGGTTGATGCTGCACGCGACTCCGGAATCGACTTCGACATGGACGGCTTCAACGCCGCGCGCGAGGAAGAAAAAACCCGCGCACGCGCTTCCTGGAAGGGCGGCAACCAGAAGACGGCCAGCCCTGCCTTCCGCGATCTGCCGAAGACCGCGTTCGAGGGCTACCACCAACTGATCTCGACCGGCTGCAAGGTGCTGGCCATCGTCAAGGATGGCGCGGGCGTTCCCGCAGCCAAGACGGGCGAAGAGGTCGAGGTGGTGCTCGACCACACCAGCTTCTATGGCGACTCAGGCGGTCAGGTCGGCGACACCGGTATCTTCCTTTCGACCGATGGCAACACGACCGTCGCCGAGATCACCGGCTGCGTACTGCCCATGCAGGGTGTGCGCGCGCACAAGGCGCACCTGAAGCAGGATCTTGCCCTCGGCGACGAAGTGAACACGGTGGTCGACACCGAGCGCCGCGACGCCATTCGCCGCAACCACACCGGCACGCACCTGCTGCACGCGGCGCTGCGTCAGGTGCTGGGCACGCATGTGAAGCAGGCCGGCTCGGCGGTGGACGACACGCGGCTGCGCTTCGACTTCTCGCACTTTTCTCAGGTGGCCGAGGAAGATCTGCAAGAGGTGGAGAACATCGTCAATCGCGAGGTGATGGGCAACGCGCTCGTTGAGGTCTTCGAGGACATTCCCATCGATCAGGCGGTCAACGAGTTTCATGCGATGGCGCTATTCGGCGAAAAGTACGGCGACCGGGTGCGCGTGATCAAGCTCTCGGACGGCTTCTCGACCGAGCTGTGCGGCGGCATACACACCACGGCGACCGGCGACATCGGCCTGATCAAGATTCAGGGCGAGAGCGCGGTCAGCTCCGGCGTGCGACGCATTGAGGCCATCACCGGCTTCGGTTCGCTCGATGCCTTCCGGCGCGATGCCGAGGTAGCGCAGATCGTGGCCCAGGTGGCTCCGGCGCCTGCGGGGGGCAGACTCTCGGACTCGTTCCGCGCCAAGCTCACAGCGCAGGAAGAAGAGCTGAAAAAGCTGCGGCGCGAGTTGGACGATCTGCGGATGAAGTCGGCCGCGGGCACGCTCGACGAGGCGATCGCCAAGACCGTCGAAGTAAAGGGCATACGGCTGGTTAGAATGCGCGCCGACATGCTTGATCGCGGACAACTGCGCACACTGGTCGACAACCTGAAGGGCAAGCTGGGCGAGGGCGTGGTGCTGATTGCCTCGGCGCAGCCCGAGGGCAAGGTGGCGCTGATTGCCGGCGTAACGCCGAGCCTGATCAAGCGCATTCCGGCGGGCAAATTCGTCGGAGCGGTGGCCAAGCTGGTGGGCGGCTCGGGCGGTGGCAAACCCGACATCGCCGAGGCCGGCGGCAAGGATCAGGCACAGATCGACGCAGCCCTCAAAGCCGCGCCGGAGATTGCGGCGGGGTTTCTGGCATAGGTGCAGTTCGTAGTTCAGAGTTCACAGTGAATAGTGAATAGAAAAAAGCGGCGAGCCTTTGGGCTCGCCGCTTTCTATTGTGCCGCAATAACTACGAACTGCAAACTGTGAACTACGAACTGTTTTACCTGATATGAAAGCTGTAGCCGACGCCGAAGGAAAGAATGGGATAGTACTTCAGCATGTACACGTCGTCCTGATACTTCTTGACCTGCGCCTGCAGGTTCGACTGCAACTCGGCGTAGTCGGTCACGTTGACGCAGTTCAGGCCGTTGGAATCGCAAGCCTGGCCACTGGTCAGATCCATCTTGACGGTCGGCGCATCGATGAAGGCCACGCCCACCTCGACGGGGAACGACCAGTGTTTGCTGGCCTTGCGCGAGATCAGATTACCCCAACCCGTGGTCGCGGTAAAGGCCTGCTTGCGTGTATTGAGGCCAAAGGCCGCCGTGCCCTGAATGGGATTGGTTGTCGACGAGTAGTAGTCGTGGTCATTGAGCGAAAGGCTGGTGCCGCCCTTGACGGCCACGTTGGCCGTGGCGTTGTTCTGGTTATAGAGCATCACGCCGGGGCTGAAGCGCAGACCATGCTTCGGGAACGGATAGAAGTCCGCCGAGACGCCCGCGGCGGCAAAGTTCAGCTTACCGTTGACCGTGTAATCGTCAAAGGACTGGTTGTTCATGCTATAGCTGAAGTAGTTGCCGGTAACACGCGCGTTGATGTACTTGTTCACGTTGGTGGCGACCTGCATATTGATGCCCATCGCCGAGATACCGGCGCTGACGGCCACCCGCGAGAAGGGCTTGGGCACGGCATTTGCCGCCGCCAGTTTGGCCGCCGCCTCACGCTGGGCGCGTGCCACAGCCGGTGACGTGGATTGCGGCTTCGATTTCAGCGCACCGGCAAGGGCGCCGAGATCTTGCCCCATGACGCACAAAGGCGTGACCAACAAGCACAGCGTCAAATAAAGTTCAAATTTCTTCAAAACAAGTCTCCCCATCCGGTTGTCTTGCCTTCCAGAACACATGATTCGCCCGAAACAGCTCCGTACGCTGTGCCTGGCTGCGGAATGGCCTCCGTGCCTCGCAGGACATTGCTCTATGAGGTGTGTCCAACGATTTTGTTCAGCTTAGCAGCGGATAAGAGTTCTCTGAATTTTTCTTGGCGGCTAATTCCTTTTATTCCTTTAATGGAAGACAAGCTCCGCGGCGCACCTAAAGGGAACGCGGCGACAACACGCACTCTGGCTCTACGCGGGCTTTCTGACGAGAGCCGCTTTGTCGTTCGCTCCATTTGAAGACCGATGCCGTAAGCTGAAGAAATGGCCAGCCAGGACGACATCTCACTCCCCTATGCAACGCTGCGTCGCGCGCTTCTACGCTGGTATCAGGAGAATCGCCGCGACCTTCCCTGGCGCAAAAGCCACGATCCGTACGCGATCTGGGTCTCGGAAATCATGCTGCAACAGACACGCGTCGCCGCAGTCATCGAGCGCTACCAGATCTTCCTTACCCGCTTTCCGACGCTTCCTTCTCTGGCACTGGCAGCCGAACAGGAGGTGCTGGCGCTATGGAGTGGGCTGGGCTACTATCGGCGGGCGCGCATGCTGCACAAGGCCGCGCAGTTCGTGGCCGAAACGCGGCAGGGTTCACTGCCCACCACGGCCCACGAACTGAGCAAGCTGCCGGGCATCGGCCCTTACACTGCCGCGGCCATCGCCAGCATCGCGCATGGAGAAGCGGTGGCCGTCGTCGACGGCAACGTGGAGCGCGTCGTCTGCCGGTTGGCCGGCTGGTCCGCCGTGCCGCGCATGGAGAGCACTGCCCTACGCCGCCGCGTCGAAGCCCAGGCCACACGCCTGCTCGACGTGAAGTGTCCTGGGGACTTCAATCAGGCGATGATGGAGCTGGGCGCGCTGGTCTGCACGCCGCGCAGCCCGCAGTGCCTCACCTGCCCGCTGACCAAGCACTGCCACACGCGCGGCGAGCACAAGACCGTGCCACGAGGGCGCATGTTGAGCCGCGAGGTCGCCTATGCGCTTTCGGTGCGCACCAGCGCCGTGCACAACAACGGCACCTCGCTCTCGCACCGCGAGGTGCTGCTGGAGCAGCGACCGAACGAGGTCACCGTGATGCCCGGACTGTGGGAGCTGCCGCCGCTGCTCTCCGCCGAGGTGCCCGAAGCGGAGTTGCGCATGACCGTGCGCCACGCCATCATGCAGGTGAACTACTATGTGCGCATCCGCACCGTCTTCGAGGATGACGTGCCCCTGCTGGCCGCGGCGGCCGCCGGCGAGCGGCGCTGGGTTCCGCTGGACACGGCCGCCGACAAGGCGCTGACCGGACTGGCGCGGAAGGTGCTTTCGCGCGCGCATCTGCTGCCCGCCCCGCCACTCGACACGATCACAGACGCGGTTCACAGTTCACAGTAGTAAGTTCTCAGTGAACGGCAAACAGTGTGTCGCAGGGCTGTTCCCTGCCCACCGAAAACATTTCTTCGCATCCTCGCGGCTCTGCGTTGCATCTTGTATGCAGAGCGATTTAAGACTGTACCGCTCGAGAATTTCATCATTCATACAACGATTTCTGTAAGGAGGAATCATGGCAAGCAAGGCGACAGCGGTTTGGACCGGTTCATTGACCAAGGGCAAGGGTGTCATTTCGACGGCGACGGGCGTACTCAAGGATGCGAATTACTCCTTCGCCTCCCGTTTTGAAGGCGCCAACGTCGGCACCACCCCCGAGGAACTGATCGCCGCCGCACACGCAGGCTGCTATTCGATGGCCCTGGGTGCGGTGCTGGGCGACGCCGGATTCACGCCGGATTCGATTGAGACCAAGGCTGCCGTCACACTGGCCAAGGTCGGCGCCGACTTCGCCATTACCCGCATTCAGCTGACGACGACGGCCAAGGTGCCGGGCGCAACCAAAGAGGCCTTTGAAAAGGCGGCCCAGGGCGCCAAGACCGGCTGCCCGATTTCAAAGCTGTTTGCCAACAACACCGAGATTCTGCTTGACGCCAAGCTAGTCTAACCAGACTGGCGCCGGTTCCAACCAGGACCGGGGCGACCAGATAGGCAAACGGCCCGAAGCCTGCGAAAGGTTTCGGGCCGTTTTGCGCAATCTCCATTTTTATCTAGGGATTAGCTCATCATCAGGCATTTCGAGTTGACACAATCGCCAACTTTTGCGAGACTTGGAATTGCTGCCGGACTGGTACCAAAGAGGTGCCCGTCTTGTACCCGTGCCGAAGTGGCGGAATTGGCAGACGCGCATGGTTCAGGTCCATGTACTCGCAAGGGTGTGGGGGTTCGAGTCCCCCCTTCGGCACCATAGGTTTGGTTGAAATGGCTTCCTTCGCGGAAGCCGTTTTAGTTTCCAGCGCTTTTATTCCCCCGCCGTTCTTTCCCGACAAAACATAACGCCGCTCGCGCCGCAAGCCCAGTGTTGCAACAGGCGCAGGACGGCCGGAGGCATCGATGGCAACTGGCTTCTCTTTTCGCACTCTTTTGGGCTGCGCGGCCCTATTTGGCAGCCTGACGGTCGGCATGGCGTCGGCGCAACCGGCTGCCGCACCCTGGACGCTGCTTGCCAATGCTCGTGTGATCGACGGCAGCGGGACAGCGCCGATCGAGCACGCCTATGTGCTTTTGCACGGGGCAACGATCGCCTCGGTGAGTTCAACAGCGCCAGTCCGTCTCGCGTCTGGAAGCCGTGTGATCGACTACAGCGGCAAGACGATTCTTCCCGGGCTGATCGCCGACCACGCGCACCTGGGCATCGTCTCCGGCGCAACGATCGGGGCAAACAACTACACCCAGGCGCATCTTCTGCAGACTCTGGCCCAGTACGAGCGCTACGGCATCACGACCCTGAACGCGCTGGGACTGAACGGGGAGCTGTTCTATAGCCTGCAACCGCAGATGCACGCCGGCACACTGCCGGGCGCGGACCTGTTCGGCGCCGATCGCGGCATTGGCTATGAGCGCTCGGCGCCCCCCGAGGCGCTGGCCGGGGGCCGCGTCGACCGCGTAGGCACACCCGCGCAGGCACGAGCCGCCGTCGACGCCCAGGCCGCGCGGCATCCGACGCTCATCAAAATCTGGGTCGACGACATGCACGGCACATTGCCCGTGAAGATGCCGGCCAGCATCTCGTCCGCCATCATCGACGAAGCGCATCGCAAAGGACTGCGCGTGGCCGCTCATGTCTACTATCTGGACGACGCCAAGCGATTGGTAGCCGAGGGCGTCGACGTGCTGGCGCACGGCGTGCGTGACCGGCCCGTCGACGACGAGTTGATCGCCGCCATGAAGGCGCGCGGCGTCTGGTATATTCCCACACTCGATCTGGATGAGGCCAGCTTTATCTATGCCGAACATCCTGCCTGGATGCAGGAAGGCTTCTTCCAGAATGCGCTGTCGCCCGAGTTGCGCGCGCAGTTCGCCGATCCGCTCTGGCGGCAATCGGTGCTGGCCAAAAGCCATGAGGTGGAGGTTTCCAAAGCGGCGCTCGCCATGAACGAACGCAACCTGAAGACACTCGCGACAGCCGGTGTGCGCATCGGCTTCGGCACCGATTCGGGCGCCATGCCGGTGCGGATTCCGGGCTTTGCCGAACATCGCGAACTGAAGCTGATGGTCGACTCGGGACTGAGTCCCATCATGGCGCTGCACTACGCCACGCAAAACGCTGCCGAATTGCTTGGGCTGAAGGACCGCGGCCTTATTGCACCAGGCAAACTCGCCGACCTGCTCGTTGTCGACGGCAATCCGGCGCTGCGGATTGAAGACGCCGATCGTATTGCCGCCGTCTGGCACCGGGGCAAGCTCGTCGATCTGCAAGCCGGAACGCGATAACGCTACGCCGCGCTCGACACCGCGTCGAAGCGCATGCGCATCGTGGCACCGCCGCCTTCGCGATTCGTCACGCTGAGCTCGCCGCCGTGCAGCCGCACGGCGCGCTCGGCAATGGCCAGGCCTACGCCAAAGCCGCCGGTGTGCGGACTGCGCGCATCGTCGACGCGATAAAAGGGTCGGAAGATGGCCTCGCGCTCACCCTCGGGAATGCCCGGGCCATGATCGCCGACCTCGAGTTCAATCTTCGCGGCGTCGTTCTCATTGACATGGCGTAGCACCACCTCAACCTCGGTGCCGCTTTCGGTGAAGCGGATCGCATTGCGAATGATGTTTTCGATGGCCCGATAGAGCAGTTCCTCGTTGCCTGCAACCAGACACTCGCCTTCGGCGCGGAAGACCACGGTGCAGTCGCGCTGCCGGGCCTCGTACTCGGCATCGGGAACAATCTTTTCGACCAGTTGATTGAGGCTGATCGGCACGAAGTGCCTCTGCCGGTCGAGAGCCTCCATCGAGGACAGCGTGAGCAGTTGGCCGATCAACTGGTTGAGCCGGTCGGCCTCACGCTCAATGCGGTCCAGATGCGCGCGCATGGGCTTGCCTGCATCTTCGCGCGCCAGTTCGAGCGCCACGCTCAGCCGCGCCAGCGGCGAACGCAGCTCGTGCGAAACATCGCGCAACAGCAGCTTCTGCGCGCCGACCAACTGTTCAAGCCGCTCGGCCATGTGATTGAAGTCGCGCATCAACGCCGCAAAGGCGTCGCCTTTGAACAGAGGCGAATCGGCCTCGCGCGGATGTACGCGCGCATTCAGGTTGCCCTTGGCCAGCGAACGGGCAGCCGAACGCAATTGCGCCACGGGTCGCGTAAACAAAAGCACCAGAGCGAAGGTCGTCAAACCGCCAACGACGATGGCCACCGGCAGTTGCGGAAACGAGAAATGCAGCAGGTCGTCGAAGATGCTGCGCCGCCGCGGAATATAGGGCCGACGCAAAACGTAGGTGTAGCGCTTGCCGCTCTCCGCAGTCACCGGCACGGTCCACAGATATTGCCCGGCAACCGGATGGCCGACCTCCCGCTGCTCCAGGTGGGAAAGATCGGCGGGCGTGGCCATGGACTGCGGCCAGCAAAGCCTTTCGCCCGCACCGCTGGCCAGGGCAACGGTTCTTTCGTGCTGCACGCCCCAGATGCCGAAGGCCGCGCAGCCGCCCTTTTCATAAGCCGCCACGGCGCTGCGACCGTCCTGCATCAGGCTGCTGTTGATCACGTCGAACATCTGCTCGGGGCCTTCGAAGTGCCGCCGCACAATCAGCGCCGTCGAGATCACGAAGATCAGGCTCTGCGCAATCCAGAGGATGATGAAGATCTTGAAGAACAGTCCGCGCATCGCGCCGGTCCTTTCGCCTTTTTATGTCGTCGCCGTTTTATTCCGTTGCATCCAGGCTGACGGCCAACTGATAGCCGGCGCCGCGAATGGTTTTCACCAGATCCTCGGCAGCGCCTTTTTCGCTCAGCTTCCGCCGCAACCGGCTGACGTGCATATCCAGGCTGCGATCGAAGGGATGAAATTTCCGGCCAAGCACTTCCTCGGAGATCTCCTCGCGCGAAACGACCTTGCCAGGGGAGCGCATCAACGCTTCCAGCAGCGCGAACTCGACATCGGTCAACTCGACCTTTTCTCCATTTTGAAGAACGGTGCGCGAACCGCGATTGAGTTCGAGGCCTTCGGTGCGCAGAACGCCAGGCTCCTGCCTGCCGCCGCCCGCGCCGCTGCGGCGCAGAATGGCCCTCATGCGAGCCAGCAATTCGCGCGGATTGAAGGGCTTGGGCAAGTAATCGTCGGCGCCGATCTCAAGTCCGACGATGCGGTCGACATCCTCGCCGCGTGCCGTCAGCAACAGCACGCTCATCACCGAGGCGGCGCGAATCTTGCGCAGAACCTCGAAGCCGTCGATCCCGGGCAGCATCACGTCGAGCAGCACCAGGGCGTAGGGTCTTTCGAGCGCCATCTTCAGCCCCGTGTCGCCGCGATGCGCCGCCGTCACATGAAAGCCGAACCGGCTCAAATAGTCGGTCAGCATCGCGCAAAGTTCGGTGTCGTCGTCGATCAGCAGTATCTCGTCCACGGGATTCCATTCCGAGACACTCCGCAGGCTCCGCCACGGCGGCAAAGGCCAGGAACGCCTCGTCCTAAGCCTAGCCCATTCGCGACGAAGCGGCGCACCGGAAAGTGTAATAAATCGTCACAGATGGAGTGACATTTCGTTACATAGCTTTACCCATTGTGACCGCACGAGAACCTCGCAGGGCGTCTCCTAGGAATGTACGACGAGCGAGGAACGATCATGAACCGTTCAAAATGTTTTCGCGCAGCCTCCCTTTGCAGCATTGGCCTTGCCTTCCTTCTCCTCTCCGCATTGCCCGTGCTGGCACAGGCGGGAAGCATTCACGGCACGGTGACCGATCCATCGGGCGCAGTGATTCCCTCGGCAACGGTCACGGCAACCGCCTCCGACGGCGCGGCGCACACTGGCACCAGCGGAGCGGGCGGCGCTTACGCCATTCCGCAACTGCCCCCCGGACGTTACTCGCTGGCGGCCTCGGCAACAGGCTTTGCCGATTTCGCGCCCATCGCCGTGCAGGTTTTCTCCGATCGCATCACGACCAAAAACATTGCGCTGAAGCTGCCGGTCGAGGTCAATCAGGTCGAGGTCAACGCGCAGGCCTCCGGGCTGGACGTCAGCGCCGACAACAACGCCGGAGCCATCGTCATCAAGGGTGCGGCGCTCGACGCGCTCTCCGACGATCCCAACGAACTTTCCGACGAGCTGACGGCACTGGCCGGACCCTCTGCCGGGCCGAACGGCGGACAGATTTACATTGACGGCTTCACCGGCGGACAACTGCCTCCGAAGAGTTCGATCCGCGAGATCCGCATCAATCAGAATCCCTTCTCGGCGCAGTACGACAAGATCGGCTACGGACGCATCGAGATTCTCACCAAGCCAGGCACCGACAAATTTCGTGGCATGTTCATGTTCTCCGGCAGCGACTCGGCCCTCAACTCGCTGAGCCCGTTCGTCACCAGCGAGCCGCCCTACTACTCGACCTTCATGGTAGGCAACGTGAGCGGATCGCTGAACAAAAACGCCAGTTGGTTCGGCAACTTCTTCCGCCGCGACGACCGGTCAAACGCCATCGTCAACGCCGTGATTCCCGACGCCGACGGCAATGCGACCAGCTACACCTCGGCCGTCGCCAACCCCACCTCGCGGATGAACATCAGCCCGCGCTTCGACTTCCAGCTCGGCCCCAAGAACACGCTCACCGCACGCTACATGTACAACCGCGTCATTGAGACCAACGACGGCGTCAGCGGCACCTCGCTGGCCACGCAGGGCTATGACACGGCCAGCTACGAAAACGTGCTGCAGTTGAGCGACACACAAACGTTCGGCGATCACGTCGTCAACGAAACGCGCTTCCAGTACATGCGCGACCGCAGCAAGGAAACGCCCTACAACACCACGCCGACCGTCAGCGTTTCGGGCGACTTTACCAATGGCGGTTCCAATGCCGGCGCAAGCCGCACCAGCCAGGACCAGTACGAACTGCAGAACATCACCATGATCAGCAAGGGCGCGCACGCGCTCAACTTCGGCGGCCGCTTCCGCTATAACCGCTACTCGAGCTACTCGACCTCGGGCTTCAACGGCAGTTACACCTACGACGGTTCGAACAACAGCGACAAGAACGCACTCACCGATTACGTCAACCACACGCCCTCGCAGTACAACGTCACCACCGGCACGCCCGCGGCCCTCACCCATTACTTCGATCTCGGCATCTACTACCAGGACGACTGGAAGTTCCGCCAGAACCTGACGCTGAGTTACGGCCTGCGTTGGGAGGTGCAGAACGGCATCACCGATTACAGCAACGTTGCGCCGCGCGTCTCCTTTGCCTGGGCCCCGGGAGCGAAGAAGGGCAAGACGGCTAACACCGTGATCCGCGGCGGCTACGGCTGGTTCTACGACCGCTTCGCGGTCGCGAACGTTCTCACCACGATCCGCGAGAACGGCGTCAACCAGAAGTCGTACATCATCAAGAATCCGAGCTTCTACCAGGACGCTCCTTCGACCTCGTCCCTGTCTTCCCTCAGCACGACGACGCCAACCATCTATCAACTCGGACCTGACCTGCGCGCCGCCGTCAGTATGCAGACCGCCATCGGCATCGAACGCCAGTTGGGCAAGGCCATCAAGCTGTCGGCCACCTACATCAACTCGCGCGGCGTGCATCAGTACATGAGCGACAACGTGAACGCTTACGACGCGGCTACCTACGACACGACAACCGACACCGGCACGCGGCCCAACGGCATCAATGAAGATCTCTATCAGTTCCAGTCCGGCGGCATCTTCAAGCAGAACCAGCTCATGGTCAACTACAGTGTGAGCGCGCGCAAGCTCTCGCTCTTCGGCTTCTACATGCTGAACTACGCCAAAGCCGACACCACCGGCGCCACCTACTTTCCGTCGAGCCAGACCAACCCGAGCGCCGACTACGGTCGCGCCTCCTACGACGTGCGCCACCGCTTCCTGCTCGGCGGCAACTATCAGGCACCCTTCGGCGTCTCAATCAGCCCCATGCTCGACGTCACCTCCGGCACGCCCTTCAACATCACCCTCGGCACCGACCGGAACGGCGACAACCAGTACAACGACCGTCCGTCCTGGGCCACGGCTTCGAGCACCGACACAAAGACCACGGCCTACGGCACCTTCGACCTCGAACCGGCCTGGAATGCAAAGCGCGTTCCCTACGATATGGGAACCGGCCCCAGCCAGTTCAGCATGAACATGCGCGTCGCCAAGTCCATCGGCATCGGTCCCCGGGTGGCGAATGGCCTGGGCGCTTCAGGCGGCGGGCCGGGCGGTGGCCCTGGCGGTGGACCCGGAGGACCTCCGGGAGGTGGACCGGGTGGCGGCGGAGGCGGACTTGGACCCGGCGGGCTCAGTGGCAGCAAAGGCGGACCGCCGAAGCTCGACGCTGAAGTTCCGCGCCGCTATTCGCTGAACTTCAGCGTCATGGCACACAACGTCTTCAACCACGTCAACCTTGCGGTGCCCAGCGGCGTGCTCTCTTCGGATCTGTTTGGTAAGTCCACGGCTCTGAGCAGCAATTTCTTCAGCTCGCAGGCCGCCAACCGCTCCATCGAACTGATGGTGGCCTTCAACTTTTAGGAGTGCTGCATCCACCCCTGGATGCAAGGCAGCATTCCAACTCCATCCGGCGACACCTCCATGCGCCGGATGGAGTTTTTTTGTGCATCGCGCCCGCCCATCCGATTGTTTACGATGAATGCATGGCCCCTCTGCTCGCAATCACCGATCTTCACGTTCGCTTCAACAACACCGAAGCCGTCGCCGGCCTCAATCTGCACATCAATGAGGGCGAGGTCCTGGGGCTGGTCGGCGAATCGGGTTCGGGCAAAAGCACCGTCTCGCTGGCCACGCTCGGCCTGCTGGGGCCTGCCGCGCAGGTCTCCGGCCGCATTGCCTTCCATGACGCAAATCTTCTTGCTCTACCCGCACGAGCGCTACAACACCTGCGCGGACGCGAGATCGCGATGATCTTTCAGGAACCGATGACTGCGCTCAATCCAGTGATGAGCATCGGCCGCCAGATCGCCGAAGCCTACGAGGCGCACACGCCCTCGGCCACCCGCCGCGAGGCGCACCAGAAGGCCATCGAATCGCTCGAAGCCGTTCTTCTGCCTGAACCCGAGCGGCGCTTCGCCGACTACCCACATCAGTTCTCCGGCGGCCAGCGCCAGCGCATCCTGATCGCCATGGCGCTCATCAACCAGCCACGTTTGTTGATCGCCGACGAGCCGACGACCGCGCTCGACGTGACCGTGCAGGCACAGATTCTCGATCTGCTCAAGAATCTGCAACGGGAGCGCGGCCTTTCGATGCTGTTCATCTCGCACGATCTGGCGGTGGTCAGCCAGGTGGCCAGCCGCGTCGCGGTGCTGCGCCACGGCCAGCTCGTCGAAGAGGGGTCTTGCAGACGGCTTCTCTCTCGACCGGATCAGGAATATACAAAAACGCTGCTCGCCGCCGTGCCCACGATGCAGACCGACCGCACCCGACCGCTGGCCGAGATCGGCTGAAGTTCTTCCCGGAAGCCCCCGAAATATCGAGAAAAATATTGGGCCAGAGGTATACTTGTTCTGGTATAGTTTGCTGGTGAATCCTCCAGTAAGACCCCTGCTCTGGATTGGCAGCAGCAAGAAGGATCTGATCGCGCTGCCGATCGGCGTACGCAAGTTCTTCGGACATGCCCTGAACTTTGCCCAGAACGGCGAGCAACATGAGGCGGCCAAGGTACTCAAGGGTTTCGGCGGGGCCGGCGTGCTGGAGGTGGTTGAGGATGATGCGGATGGAACCTATCGTGCTGTCTACACCGTCAAGTTCCAGGAAGCCGTCTTCGTTCTGCACTGCTTCCAGAAGAAGAGCAAGAACGGGATAGCAACACCGAAGAGGGACAGGAATATCATTCAGACCCGGCTCAAGGTTGCCGAGGCTCTGGCCAGGGAGATACGAGATGGCAAAGCGCATTTTTGATGGAACCGAAATCGAGACCAGTTCAGGCAACGTCTTTGCCGATCTTGGCCTGCCCGATGCCGAGCATCTCAAGATCAAGTCCGGGCTGGTTATCGAAATCACCCGCGCCATTCGGCGTCTGAGCCTCACGCAGCAGGAGGCAGGCCGCCGTATGGGCATCTCTCAGGCCAAGGTCTCCGGGCTGATGCGCGGCGACTTCTCGAACCTCTCCGAACGCAAGCTGATGGAGTGCCTGAACCGTCTGGGGTATGACATCGAAATCAAGCTAAGCCCAGCGATCGACTCCACTGGACACCGCACCCTGGCTGTAGCCTGAGTTCGCTTCTGGCCCATCACGCCAAGACTTGCCCCCCAAACAGAAAAGCCGCCCCGAAGGGCGGCTTTTCTTGAGCTGCGCGCTGGGCCGAAGTTACTCGGCGGCGGGAGCCTCAGCAACGGGAGCTTCCGCAGCAGGAGCCTCGGTGGCTTCAGCAGCCGCTGCGGTCTCTTCGCTGGCTTCGGCGATGATCTGGACCTTGATCTGCACGATGACTTCGCGATGCAGCTTGATGCCCACGGTGGTCTCGCCCACGGTCTTCAGCGGCTCGGGAAGAACGATCTTGTGACGATCGATCTCGAAGCCCTTGGCTGCGATCTCGGTGGCGATATCGCCCGCGGTGACCGAACCAAACAGATGCCCCTCTTCGCCCGACTTGCGGGTGAAGCTCAGCTCGATCGGAGCCAGCTTGGCGGCCAGTTCCTCGGCCACGGTCTTTTCGGCGGCCGAACGGCGAGCCGCGGCGGCCTTCATCTGCTCGATGACGCCCTTGTTGGCCTCGGTGGCCTGCATTGCCATCTTCTTCGGCAGCAGGTAGTTGCGCGCGTAGCCGTCGGCTACCTTCACAACCTCACCGCGCAGACCCAGATTGTCTACGTCTTGCTTCAGAATGACTTCCATAAAAACTCTCCAAAATTCCTGCGGCAGCCCAGCGTCGTGGACGCTTCTCCCTTAGGAAGAAGCCCCAACAACCCGGTTACCGCGATGCTTGACGGTCAACCCACCGGCCGGAGACCCGCTCCGGCGGCCACCGACTAGTGGCGGGTGGCGAAGGGCAGCAGAGCGATGTTGCGAGCCTGCTTGATGGCCCGCGTCAGACGCCGCTGGTGCGTGGTGCAGACACCGGTCAAACGACGGGGAACGATCTTGCCGCGCTCGGCCACGAAACCCTGCAGCAGACGCACGTCGCGATAGGAGATCGCGTCGATCTTTTCCGTGCAGAACTTGCAGACCTTCTTGCGACGGAAGAACTTGTTGCGACCA
>Ga0224528_1000220_pt1 | contig 47707 bp, 39 predicted proteins | sample CBST25metaG_2_FD_179888 | JGI IMG/M metagenome (GOLD analysis project Ga0224528, IMG submission 179888) | Peat soil microbial communities from Stordalen Mire, Sweden - C.B.S.T25 | ecosystem: Environmental > Terrestrial > Soil > Wetlands > Peat | place: Sweden: Norrbotten County, Stordalen Mire...
TGGCGACGTGCAACCAACTGAAAACTCTTTAATTTTTTTTATTGCCGAATTAGCGTCGTCATTCAGGGACACTTAACCCAAATGGCGACGCGGTAGCTATGAAAAAATGAGGGATATGCAGCGGGGAATTGATTAGCGGTTCATTAGTAACGGACTGATATAAATCAATTTATTTAAATGCATGCGCCGACGACTGCTCGTGAAAGTTCTTGTTTGCACGAAAATCGCTTCTTGGCACGGGATGTGCAGTACCTGCGATGTAGATGCTCATTCCACTCCTTATGTTCGCGTTTACGCCTCATAAATCCGGGAATGATGCAGAGCCAATCCTTGGGTGCCTATTGTCCAACTTCTTGATGAGATCTTCATCAGCCTTATCGGACAAAACGTTGAGTGAGGCACCGCCCCTGTTGTTTTTGATCTGACTTTATACACTTGCCATTCTTGGCAAGTGTTCTTTTACCCGTCATCTTTCCCGCCGCAGCTGTGTTGGCCGCGCTCGTTCACCCGAATCACTTACTGGAGTAAGCTCATCGGGATTCTCTCGCTTGCCGCCTTGCCGCAACAAGAAAGCTATAGGGTAAAAAGGGCCGTCATCTTTCCCGCCGCAGCTGTGTTGGCCGCGCTCGTTCACCCGAATCACTTACTGGAGTAAGCTCATCGGGATTCTCTCGCTTGCCTCCTTGCCGCAACAGGAAAGCTATAGGGTAAAAAGGGCCGTCATCTTTCCCGCCGCAGCTGTGTTGGCTATTGCTGCGGGGCTTTTAACGTCATCAGCAATCCATCGCGGCGTATTTGCGCCGACTCTTCCGGTAAATGCAATCGATCCAGCGCATCCGCCAGCCAGGCGTAGTCGTGAGCGTCACGACGTTGTTTTAGCGCGGCGCGAAAAGCATCGGCGGCGGCTTGCCATTCACCGCGCTTCATCAGCAATTGTCCCATGGTGCTATTGAGCAAGGGGGTCTCCCCTTGCTGTTTGATTTGCAAACGCAAGACTTTTTCCAATTGCTCGGGATCGCCGGTTTTTAAACGGGGAATCAGTAACAACAGGTTTTCATTAATTTGATTCTTCAGACCATTGACGATAATGGTTTGCGCGGTGTCATGGTCGTTGCATTCGATTAGATGGGTCGCCAGCGCCACCTGAAGCTGCCGGTCGCCGCGAGTTTTACGATCCAGGGCGCGCCACCAGCGGTTCAGCCCTTCGCTGCCCTCGTTTTCCATTATTTGATCCATCAAGCCTTGATAGCCTTGCTGTGAGAGCGCGGTTAATTTCGCCTCTGGATAAACCTGGACTTTGCGCATTGCCGGTAGGATATCCAGCAAGGCTTGCCAGCCGCGGGTGCGGATAAACGACTGCTCGGCCAACCGCAGGACTTCGGGATGTCGCGGCGCGATATCCAATAAATGATCGATGCCATGGCGGGCGGCATGATTTTCATTGCGCGCCAATTGCAGCCGAACCCGGGTGATATCCACCGGCAATTGATCGGCGCCGGCGGCTTCCATCGCGCTTTCCAGGTGCTGGTTGGCGTGGAGAGTATCGCCCCGTTGTTGCGCCGCCTCGGCGGCCAGCAAATAATTGACCACCGGTTGATCGGCATGATCGGCATTACGGGTCAGCAACTTTTCAACTTGCTTATAATCGCCTTCGGCCAGTTTCAATAACGCCGCTTTGGTTTGCGTGCGGGCGCTGAGCGATTTACGGCCGCTGAACCAGCGATGGGTGCGCGCCCCGGTACGAAAAATCCTGCGCAACAGACTTTCCACAATGAACAAGACAATTAGCGAGACCAGCAGGATAACCACCAGTCCGGTGACACTGGTTTCCACATTGTAGTTATCGGTCTGAATCAGGACATAACCCTGATGTCCGGCGATAAGGGGGCCGATCGCCACGCCCGCGATCAACAGGATGAAGAGTATCATTACCCGTAGCATTGACTATTCTCCCTGACCGGCATCGTTAAGCGGCGGTTGGGCCAGCAAATTACGTACGCGGGTCTGCATGAGCTTGTCCATTATCGGCTGGCTGGTTAATTGATCCGGCAGGTTCAGGGAGACGCTTTGCTGACTTAGCGCATCGACTTCATTAAGGAAAGCGCGGGTACTGGCGTCGTGGGTATCGAAATAAGCGCGGACCCAGGTGGATACGGTATCCAGCGATTGCTGGAAAACCTCATTCTGATGACGCGGCACCGCTTGCGCGGCAATCAACAGCCGCGAACGGATATTTTCACGCAGATAAATGTCCTGATTGGGCGCCAGTAAAGGCTCAGCGCTGGTATCGCGGCGGCGAATGGTAATGAAATCATTCATGAAATTACGCCAGCTTTTGCTGAGATTCTGCCGCCACTCGTGTAAAGAGCCGGACAGCTTGCCGCCGCCGTCGCTGTCCATCGGCGATGCGTCACGGTCGTTATCCGCCAGGCGCAGATTATCCACCTGATTCGATAATTGATTAACTTTAAGAATAATGCCGTCAAAATCAATTTGATTGACCGAGGCCAGATTGGCGATATCTTCAGTTATCGCGCGCCGCGCCGGCATCAGGCTGGGGTCGTTCATATCCGCCAGACTGCTGTCCGCGCTTTTCAATAAAGCGGCGGCGGTGACGGCATCCTGATCGCTCCAGAGTTTGCGCCCGGCCAGCTTGATCAGGAAATCCGCTTGCGCCAACAGCCAGGTATTGGCATCGGCGCCGGAAATCGTGGCGACTTTTTGCTGCAATTCGCTGATTTGCCTGGTCTGGGCCGTAAGCTGTTGCTGCGCGGCAGTTAGCGCCTGTCCTTGCTGCTGCAATTGGGACTGATATTGCTGCTGCTGCTGACCCTGCGCCTGTTGCAACGCGGTAAGCCGGTCTTGTAATTGCTGATTGGCGTCGGTTTGGACCTGATTTTGGCTGCTTTCGTAGAGATAGAGCGCGACGGCCAGCAGCAAGGCGAGAATGATGGCGAAGATGGCCAACAATACGCCCGGCGTCAATTTGCGGCCGTGACGAGGCGCCGAACCTTTTGCGTTCGCCGACGCGCTGGATTGTGCTGCCTCTTCTCCGGGATGGGCGGCGGGTGCGTCGGGAATATCCGCCGTCCCGTTAAGGTTGTCCTGCGGCGTTGTTGGAGTCGTGTGTTCCGTCATGTTGGCCTATCCCATGATTAAATTTAAAGCAGTACGCGCATTAGCGCATCATTATCCGCCGCGTCTGCCACAACAATATCCTGCCAGCCCAATTGACGGGCTAAAGCCCCTAATCGCTCACTTACCACTATCAACCGGCATTGAAGTAACCAGGAAGCGCGATAGTAATCCGGTATTAAAGTATAGATTTGTTGTAACATTTCGCCGCTGGTTATGATCAAAGTATTTATGCCCAGTTGCAGACATCGCCGACTTTGTTCCTCCCCGTCGTAGGGAATCGGGCTACGGCAGTAGCATTCGCAATAGCCGACTTGTACACCGCGTTGCCGCAGTGTTTGTTCCAATGTTTCCCGGCCGCCGTTGCCTCGTAAAATGAGTGCGCGCCGTCCGGCGATCCGTTGCAATGAAGACAAGCCGAGCAAATGTTCGCTGCTTTCGCCGTCATGAGGAAATTCCACCGGCAAACCGCTAAGCGTATGCAAAAGCAAACCGCTGCCGCGGCCGACCGCATAGTATTGCAACTGCGCCGGCCACGATAGCCCTTGCCTGGTTAAACAAGCATGGGCGTAATTGATGGCGTGTTGGGAAATCGCGAATAGCAGGTCTTCCGCCGATAACGCCGCCAGCCGCGCAGGCAGCGAGGCCAGTTCTCGGCCGGGTGAAAACTCAATTAAAGGCAGATGCCAGGCAGGTTGCCCGCGCGCGCGCAAGCGACTCACCAATTGTTCACCGGTCGGCGACGGGCGGGTTACCAGAATGGTCATTGCCGTGGGTTTCCTTGATAAACGAAATCAAGTATCTCCCGGGCGCCGTCGCGTAATAATTGTTCAGCCAACGCATCGCCCAGTTCCTTAGCCTGATCAAGCGGACCGCTCAACTCGGCGCGCAGAACCCGTAGACCATCGGGCCGGCCTACCAACCCACGCAACCAAAGCCGGTCATCCCTGATTTCGGCATAACAGCCGATCGGTACCTGGCATCCGCCTTCAAGACGCGCGTTCATGGCGCGTTCGGCGCCGACGCGCAGGGCGGTTTCCCGGTGATGCAGCGGAGCCAGCAGTTCACGGGTGCGCAGGTCGTCCAGCCGGCATTCGATGCCCACGGCGCCCTGACCGACGGCGGGCAAGCATTCAGAGGGATCCAGGGGCCGGCGGATTCGTGTTTCCAGCCCCAGACGCTTGAGACCGGCGACCGCCAGGATCACCGCGTCGTAGTCGCCCTGATCAAGTTTGGCCAGCCGGGTGCCCACGTTGCCGCGCAAATCGCGAATGATCAGGTCAGGCCTGCGTTCCCGCACCTGGCATTGCCGGCGCAGACTGGACGTGCCAAGCACGCTGCCGGCCGGTAATTCGTCCAGACTGCCATATTTGGCGGAAACAAATGCATCGCGCGGGTCCTCGCGCTGGCAGATGGTCACCAGCCCCAAGCCGTCGGGAAAACCCACCGTGACATCTTTCATGGAGTGTACGGCGATATCGGCGCGATTTTCCATCAATGCCCGTTCAAGCTCTTTGATGAATAATCCCTTGCCGCCGACTTTTGCCAGCGGCGTACTCAACAGGATATCGCCGCGGGTGACCATCGGCACTAACTCAACGCGCAGATTCGGATGGTGACGCTTTAGCTCTTTTTGCACAAAATGCGCCTGCCACAGCGCCAGCGGGCTTTGGCGGGTGGCAATCCGTACCGTCGGATTATCTTGCATAATTTTCGTTACCGTTTTTAACGTTCACCGTCCATCCTATCATTGATAGTAAGGTACTGTAAGGTATCGGGATCCGGTATTGAAAGCGTCTGGCGACCCGCCGATAGCATGGAATCGAGGGTGACTGTAAAGAAAAGTGTTATAATTACCCATTAGCTTAACTTTCTTTACGGTCAATCAGCAAGGTGTTAAATTGATCACGTTTCCAGCAATTACCGGTCGACTATTTATAAAATCATCTGGCCGGGTTTGGAAATAGGCTTTTGACACCGGATAACCAGGCGAGACGTCTTGTACTTCTATATCGAGACATTGAAACAGAGACTGGACGCTATCAACCAACTGCGGGTTGATAGGGCTTTGGCGGCCATGGGGCCGTTCTTTCAGCAAGTTTACAGTCTGCTGCCAACCTTATTACATTATCATCATCCCATGCTTCCGGGTTACCTCGAAGGTAGCGTACCCTGCGGTGTGTGCCTATTCACGCCCGATGATAGCCAAATCGCCTGGTTGGCCGGCGCGACCAAACAATCCGCCATTCCGTTGGTGACGCCGGTCAAAGGCGAACGACCGATCACCGGCGTTTATTCCATGGGCAGTACCTCTTCCATCGGCCAAAACGGCAATTCCGATCTGGATATCTGGGTCTGTCATCAGTCCTGGCTCGATAATACAGAGCGCGCTCAACTGCAACGCAAGTGTTCGCTGCTGGAAAAATGGGCGGCGACGCAGGGCGTGGAAGTCAATTTCTTCCTGATTGACGAAAACCGGTTCCGCCATAATGAAAGCGGCAATCTTGGCGATGAAGATTGCGGTTCCACCCAGCATATCCTATTGCTGGATGAATTCTACCGTACCGCGGTGCGTATGGCCGGTAAACGCATTCTCTGGAATATGGTGCCTGGCGACGAGGAAGATCATTACGACGAATATGTGATGTCGTTGTATGCCCGCGGCGCTTTAACGCCTAATGAATGGTTGGATCTGGGCGGTTTGGGCACGCTTTCCGCCGAAGAATATTTCGGCGCCAGTCTTTGGCAGCTTTATAAAAGTATCGATTCGCCTTATAAAGCGGTGCTCAAGACCCTGCTGCTGGAAGCCTATTCCTGGGAATACCCCCATACCCAATTGCTGGCGATGACCATCAAACAGCACTTGCACGACGGCGAAATCGTATCCTTCGGCCTCGATCCCTATTGCATGATGCTGGAGCGGGTCACTTATTACCTGACCCAGATTAACGATATGACCCGCCTGGATCTGGTGCGGCGATGTTTCTATCTCAAGGTTTGCGAAAAACTGTCGCTTAACCCGGCCAGTGTGGTTTGGCGGCGGGAAATTCTCAGCCAGCTGGTCAAGGAATGGGGTTGGGACGAGGCGCGGTTAAGCATGCTTGATGATCGCGCCAACTGGAAAATCAGCCGGGTGCGGGAAGCGCATAACGAACTGCTCGACGCCATGATGCAAAGCTACCGTAATCTGATTCGCTTTGCGCGGCGCAATAATCTCAGCGTCAGCGCCAGTCCGCAGGATATCGGCGTTTTAACCCGTAAACTCTATGCGGCCTTCGAAGCGTTACCCGGTAAGGTGACGCTGATAAATCCGCAAATTTCACCCGATTTATCCGAGCCGGATCTGACGTTTATCTGTGTGCCGCAGGGCCGCGCCAACCGTCCCGGCTGGTATCTTTATAACCAGTCGCCATCCATGGAATCCATCATCAGCCACCAGCCGCTGGAATATAACCGGTATCTGAACAAACTGGTGGCCTGGGCCTGGTTTAACGGTCTGTTGACCGCCAATACCACGTTGCACATCAAAGGCAGCGATGTTTGCGACCTCGGCCGGTTGAAAGAATTGGTGGCGGATGTGTCGCGCACTTTCCCGTTACGCGTTCCGGCGCCCACGCCCAAGGCGCTGTATAGCCCTTGTGAAATACGGCATCTGGCCATCATCGTCAATCTGGAACATGATCCGACCGCTGTTTTCCGTAATCAGGTGGTGCATTTCGATTTCCGTAAGCTGGATGTCTTCAGTTTCGGCCAACAGCAGGAATGTCTGGTGGGCAGTATCGATCTGTTGTACCGCAACTCCTGGAACGAAGTGCGTACGCTGCATTTCAGCGGCGAGCAGGCGGTGCTTGAAGCGTTGAAAACCATTCTCGGCAAAATGCATCAAGACGCGCTGCCGCCCGATACTGTGGAGGTTTTCTGCTACAGCCAGCATTTGCGCGGCTTGATTCGCACCCGGGTGCAGCAATTGGTTTCCGAATGCATCGAACTGCGGCTTTCCAGCACGCGTCAGGACCCGGCCCGTTTTAAAGCGGTGCGGGTCGCCGGCCAGACCTGGGGACTGTTCTTCGAGCGTCTGAGCGTGTCGGTGCAGAAGTTGGAAAACGCCATTGAATTTTATGGCGCGATTTCCAACAACAAGCTGCACGGTCTGTCCATTCAGATGGAAGTCGATAAAGTGCACTTGCCGCCGGTAGTGGACGGTTTCGCCAGCGAAGGCATCATCCAGTTCTTTTTCGAAGACAGTTCGAACGATCAGGGTTTCAATATCTATATTCTTGATGAAACCAATCGGGTTGAAGCTTATCACCATTGCGAAGGCAGCAAAGAAGAACTGGTGCGGGACGTGAGCCGTTTTTACTCATCTTCCCACGACCGTTTTACCTACGGCTCAAGCTTTATCAATTTCAACTTGCCGCAGTTCTATCAGATTGTCCAACTGGACGGACGTATTCAGGTGGTGCCGTTTCGCAGTAGCGTATTATCGCATCTGCGCGCGACCACCTATGACCAGGATGGCTCGCAACAACAGGCCCGCCTGAACTAGCGTTCGGCCGATCCCGAGGTTTTCAGGGTAAACGTCTCGCCCGCCTGCGCGGCGCAGGCGTGTGAGAAAACGTCGGCGAACAGGTCGCCGCCGCGGTTGCAACGCCACTCGTGGTCTTGATAGTCAAAATGATAACCGCCGGCTTTGGTCGCCAGCCAGATCTGATGCAGCGGTTCCTGACGGTTGATGACCATGCTGCTGTTGCCGCTGACCGTATTCTCGAAAGTCAGTTTCATCACCCCGCCGTTAATTTCATAATCAATATCGGCGTCGGCTTGCCAGGCGTCCAACGCATCTTCTATCGCCAGCATCAATTCGTCCGCCAGGCGGTGGAACTCTGTATCGTTCATATCGATTCCTATTGCTTTTCAAGATCCAACTGCGATTATAGAGGCCTTGAAAGCACGAAAGACAGGTATTTAACAGGATGAAAAGTCAATTACGCCCTTTAATGATGGCGTTTTTAGTACTGGGATTGTACGGATGCGGGTTGAAAGGGCCGCTTTATTTCCCCCCGGCGCCTAAAACCGGCGCGCCGGCCGCGCATCATACGCTGACGACCACGACTACCGGTACGCAATCGCCGGTGCAATCAGCCAATCCAGGCAGCGATGCGCCTAATCCTTCGACAGATACGTCAATTCCCTAGCCGCGATCCAGTCGCATCGGGTTCGTAGAAGCGCTATGCTGCGTATAGGGCAAGTCAGCGGAGTGAGATATGCAGTTTTCCAAAATGCACGGTCTGGGAAATGACTTTATGGTCGTTGACGCCGTTACGCAAAATGTCTATTTTTCGCCGGAGCTGATTCGTCGTTTAGCGGACCGGCATTGCGGCGTCGGCTTCGATCAATTGCTGGTGGTGGAACCGCCATACGATCCCGAATTGGATTTCCATTACCGCATTTTCAACGCAGACGGCAGCGAAGTCGCGCAATGCGGCAATGGCGCCCGTTGTTTTGCGCGTTTCGTCAGAATGAAAAATCTCACCAATAAACGTGAAATACGCGTTAGTACGCAAACCGGGCGGATGATATTGACCGTAACCGACGATGAACTGGTGCGGGTCAACATGGGCGAACCCAACTTCGAGCCGCAGGATGTGCCTTTTCGCGCCACCAAGGCGGAGAAAACCTATATTATGCGGGTCGCTGAACAAACGGTGCTGTGCGGCGTGGTATCGATGGGCAATCCCCATTGCGTCATTCAGGTAGACGATACCAGCAGCGCGCCGGTGGCTTCCCTCGGTCCATTGATGGAGAATCACGAACGCTTTCCGCAACGGGCGAATATCGGGTTTATGCAGGTGCTAAGCCCGGAAAATATCCGTTTACGGGTATACGAGCGCGGCGCCGGTGAAACCCAGGCCTGCGGCAGCGGCGCTTGCGCCGCCGTGGCGGTGGGTATACAGCAGGGATTGTTGTCGGAACAGGTCAGCGTCGATTTGCTGGGCGGCAGATTGGAAATCAGTTGGAAAGGTCCGGGCAATCCGCTTTATATGACGGGGCCAGCGATGCACATTTACGATGGGTTTATTCACTTATGAAGCATGTCGGGGAGCAACTCGAGGCTGTGATGGCGCTCGATGACAGCATGGTTTCCCAATTCCTGATGCAAAATCCGGATTTTTTCATCCGCAATGCCAATCAGGTTGAGCAGATGCGCGTGCCGCATGTGAATCGGGGCAGCGTTTCCTTGCTGGAATGGCAAATGACCCGGCAACGCCTTCGCATAGATCAACTGGAAGACGAAATCACCCGATTGATGGAACTGGCCGCAGCCAACGAGAAGTTGTTCAACCAATTGCTGGCGTTGCAAAACGACTTGGCGACCGCCGAAAGTTTGCGCGATTTGCTCGACCGCTTGCAGCATTGGACTCGCCGCCTGGGTTTATCGGAGGTTCATTTGCGGTTATTCGCCGATAAATGGCTGATAGGCGCGCCTTCAACCTTTACCCATCTCGGTTTGTCCCGTTCCGCCTTCGAGCCGATCCGCATACAGCGTCTTGGCCAGGATAGTCATTATCTGGGCAAGCTGAACGGCCCGGAATTGTTGCAACTCATGCCGCATGCCACGCAGGTCGGTTCGGTCGCCATGTCATTGCTTGGCGAGCAAGGCGACCTCGGCGTAGTGATTTTCACCAGCCGCGACAGTCAGCATTTTCAGTCCGGGATGGGAACGGTCTTGTTGCAACAACTGGCCACTTTGCTGCCCGGTTTGCTGGTGCGCTGGATCGCGCGCTCATGATAGCCGGCGGCTCGTCGTTACAGCCCGAGGTTGACGCTTTTTTGCGTTATCTGCGGGTGGAGCGGCAACTCAGTCCGTTGACTCAGTCTAGTTATGCCCGCCAATTAACCGCCTTGCTGGATATCGCCATGGATTTGGGCGTTGCCCAATGGCAGCAGTTGGACGTTAATCATGTCCGGGCAATGGCGACCCGCAGTAAGCGTAAAGGTCTGCAATCAGCCAGTTTGGCCTTGCGTTTGTCGGCCTTGCGCAGCTTTCTGGATTATCTGGTGGAACATGGCCGGCTGAAAGCCAATCCGGCCAAAGCCGTTTCCGCGCCGCGCGGTAATCATCATTTACCGCAAAATCTGGATGTGGACGAGGTTGATCGTTTATTGGATATTAACCTGGAAGATCCGCTGGCGGTACGGGATCGCACCATGATGGAAGTGATGTATGGCGATGGCCTTCGTCTGGCGGAACTGGTCAATCTTGATTGCGGGCATATTGATCTGGACGCCGGCGAAGTCTGGGTAACAGGTAAAGGCAACAAAGAGCGCAAACTGCCGCTGGGCAAGACCGCCATAGTCTGGCTGCGGCACTGGCTGGCGCTGCGCGGCGCCTTCGCGCCGGTCGATCAAGCGTTGTTCGTCGCCAAGACCGGTCAGCGTATCTCCATGCGCAATGTTCAAAAACGCTTCGCCGAGTGGGGCATCAAACAAGGTATCGACAGCCACGTGCACCCGCACAAACTGCGGCATTCGTTTGCCACGCATATGCTGGAATCCAGCGGCGATTTGCGTGCGGTACAGGAATTGCTGGGGCACGCCAATCTTTCCACCACGCAGATTTATACCCATCTGGATTTTCAACATTTGGCCCAGGTTTACGATGCCGCGCATCCGCGTGCCAAACGAGGGAAGTCCTGATGCATTTTTACCGACCCTTGCGCCGCGTTCGGGCATTGATTTTCGATTTAGACGACACTCTCTATGATAATCGCCCGGTAATAACGCTTACCGAGCAGCAGTCTTTGCTTTTTTTGCAAAACTACCATCCGGCGCTAAAAACACTGAATGCCGATTATTATCGGCAATTGCGGGCCGAACTGCGTCAGCGCGAGCCGGAAATTTACCACGACGTGACGTTATGGCGCTGGCGCGCGGTGGAGTTGGCGCTACGCAAGCAAGGTCTGGGCGAAACGCCGGCCAGGGCCGGAGCGGATGCCGCCATGGCGGATTTCGCCGCCTGGCGTAGTCGGATCACGGTGCCGATGGCCACCCATCAGACATTGAGCGCTCTGGCAACGCGCTGGCCGCTGGCGGCGATTACCAATGGCAACGCTTCGCCGCAAGCTTGCGGTCTGGGCGATTATTTCAGTTTTGTGCTGCGCGCCGGTCCCGATGGCCGGGCCAAACCCTATCAGGATATGTTTTATCTGGCGGCGGCTAAATTCGGATTTTCGCCGGAGGATATTCTGCACGTTGGCGATGATTTGACCACTGACATCAACGGCGCCTTGCGCTGCGGTATGCAGGCCTGCTGGATCAATGATCGCGGCGCTAATCTTATGCAGGCCGCCGATGCCCGTTTATTGCCGCACATGGAAATTCTTCAGTTGGCATCGCTCACGGCCTTGCTATAATCGATTATAAGTCTGTATAAATAACCAGTACTCTCAATTGTCGCCGGACGACATTACGTTGGAAAATAAGGCCATTTATGGATGTCACAGATCTGCTTGCTAGCCTGAACGACAAACAACGCGAGGCCGTGGCGGCCCCGCGCGGTAATCTTCTGGTACTGGCCGGCGCCGGTAGCGGCAAGACCCGGGTTTTGGTGCACCGCATCGCCTGGCTGCTGTCGGTGGAAAACAGCTCCCCTTATTCCATTATGGCCGTCACGTTCACCAATAAGGCCGCGGCGGAGATGCGCCATCGCATCGACCATCTCCTGGGATCGAACCAGGGCGGCATGTGGATCGGCACCTTTCACGGGTTGGCGCATCGTTTGTTGCGCGCCCACCATATGGACGCCAACCTGCCGCAGGATTTTCAAATCCTGGACAGCGACGACCAATTGCGGCTGATCAAGCGCATTATCAAAGCGCTTAATATCGACGAGAAACAATGGCCGCCCCGCCAGGCTATGTGGTATATCGGCGGCAAAAAAGATGAAGGGTTGCGTCCACAGCATGTGGAAACCTACGGCGATCTGGTTGAAGCCACGTGGTTGCGGATTTATCAGGCTTATCAGGAAGCCTGTGACCGCGCGGGTTTAGTGGATTTCGCCGAGCTGTTGTTGCGCGCCCATGAATTATGGCTGAATAAACCCCAGATCCTGCAACACTACCGCGAGCGTTTTCGCAATATTCTGGTGGATGAATTCCAGGATACCAACCGCATTCAGTATGCCTGGATCCGCCTGCTGGCCGGCGACCAAAGCAATGTGATGATCGTGGGCGACGATGATCAGTCGATATATGGCTGGCGTGGCGCGCAGGTGGAAAACATCCAGCATTTTCTTGACGATTTCCCCGGTGCGCAAACGGTTCGTCTGGAACAGAACTACCGTTCCACCAGCAATATCCTGGCGGCGGCCAACGCCTTGATCGCCCATAACGGCAGCCGGCTGGGGAAAAATCTCTGGACCGAGGATGCGGCGGGCGAACCCATTTCCCTCTATTGCGCGTTCAATGAGCTGGACGAAGCGCGCTTTGTGGTCAATCGCATCAAAACCTGGCAGGAAGCGGGCGGAGCGTTAAGTGATTGTGCGATTCTCTATCGCAGCAACGCGCAATCCCGTGTTCTGGAAGAGGCGCTGTTGCAAAGCGCCATGCCCTATCGCATTTATGGCGGTCAACGTTTCTTCGAGCGGCAGGAAATCAAGGATGCGCTGGCCTATTTGCGCCTGATCGCCAACCGTAACGATGACGCGGCGTTCGAACGGGTGATCAATACGCCGACCCGTGGTATCGGCGACCGGACACTGGATGTCGTCAGGCAGGCCGCGCGTGATCGCCAGCAAACCCTGTGGCCGACGGTGCGCCAGTTATTGAGCGAACGGGTGCTGGCGGGCCGGGCGGCGTCGGCCTTGCTACGTTTTATCGAACTGGTGGAGGCGTTGGCGGAAGAAACCGCTGATCTGCCGTTGTATGTACAAACCGACCGGGTGATTAAAAACTCCGGCCTGTGGTTGATGTATGAGCAGGAAAAAGGCGAAAAGGGCCAGGCGCGTATTGATAACCTCGAAGAATTGGTAACCGCTACCCGGCAATACAGCTATCAGGATGAAGACGAAAATTTGCTGCCCCTGCAAGCCTTCTTATCCCATGCCGCTCTGGAAGCCGGGGAAGGGCAGGCGGATGCCTTTCAAGACGCGGCCCAGTTGATGACGCTGCATTCCGCCAAAGGCCTGGAATTCAGACAAGTGTTTATCGTCGGCATGGAAGAGGGCATGTTCCCCAGCCAGATGTCGCTTGATGAGGGCGGCCGTCTGGAAGAAGAACGTCGTCTGGCGTATGTGGGCGTGACCAGGGCCATGGAAAAACTCACCATGACTTATGCTGAAACCCGCCGTCTTTACGGCAAGGAAGTCTATCATCGGCCGTCGCGTTTCGTCGGCGAGCTGCCGCTGGAATGCGTGGAAGAAGTGAGAATGCGCGCCAGCGTCACCCGGCCGGTCAGCCGTCAGCCCATGGGCGCGCCCATCAACGAAAACGACAGCGGTTTTACCCTGGGCCAACGGGTGCGTCATCCCAAATTTGGCGAGGGTACCGTGATTAACCTTGAAGGCAGTGGCGAGCACAGCCGATTGCAAGTCGCCTTTCAGGGGCAGGGTATAAAGTGGCTGGTGGCGGCTTACGCTCGTTTGGAAACCGTTTGATATGGATTGCCGAAACTCAAAGCGAAAAGACGCCGCCGTCCAAGTTTCGGTTGAATCAATACCCGGCGAATGCGCGACGTGTGTCTCGACAGCCCTTTCCAACTCAGCGTAAAGGAAACCATAGCGTATGCTGAAGATCACGCCGGCAACGCCACAGTGGCGTTCACCATCCGCGAGGGGCGCTTGTTTACCTTGCGCGAACGCGAATTGCTGTTCCAGAAGGTCAATTTTTTAATGCAGGCTGCGATGGGCTTCATCAATATCGAGCAAAACCGCATTATCAAGATATTTTCGGTGGTCTCGGTGGTGTTTCTGCCGCCCACGCTGGCGGCGTCCAGTTATGGTATGAATTTCGCGTTTATGCCTGAGTTAAAGTGGTCGTGGGGTTATCCCGCGGCCATCGGGTTGATGATCTTGGCTGGTCTGGCGCCTTATTTGTATTTCAAACGTAAAAACTGGCTTTAATGACGTCCTCCGCCCGGGCCATGGGCAAAAATTGTACGACAATACCTTTCCTCTTTTAGCAATTACGCTAAAACTTAATGTTTTAGCGTTTGAGGTCGGCCGTCGTTAATGAAATCTTTTCCTTTAGCCTGCCAATGGCTGATTTTACTGGGCGCATCACTGCTATTGGGTTTTGCCTTACAACTGTTGGATGTTCCTGCGGCTTTATTGTTGGGTCCCATGCTGGTTGGCGTCTCGATGGCGTTGTGCGGAGCAACTCTCGCTATCTCGCCGAAAATTTTCGTTGCTTGCCAGGCAATAATCGGCTGCATGGTCGCCCAGACGTTATCGCCCTCCATGTTCGGCGTCATGCTATCCCATTGGTGGCTGGTGACGCTGGTGGTGGCGATGACCTTATTGGCCAGCGGATTATCCGGTTACTTATTGGTGCGATTCAGCGATCTGCCCGGTCCAACCGGCGCCTGGGGGGCATCGCCCGGCGGCGCTTCGGCCATGGTGGCCATGGCGGGGGAGTTCGGCGCGGATGTCCGGCTGGTGGCGTTTATGCAATATCTGCGGGTATTGTTTGTGGCCGGGGCGGCGGCAATCGTGGCTGAATTCACCATGGTCGACAGTAACGGCGCGGCGATCATCGACTGGTGGCCGGCGCTGGATTACCGTTTCGCCGTCACCTTGCTGATTGCCGCCGGCGGGGCTTGGCTGGGGAAAAAACTGCTTATTCCGGCGGGCGCCTTACTAGTGCCTATGCTTTTAGGCGCGGCGTTGCATTTCAGCGTGGCATTGACGCTGCAAATTCCCCAATGGCTGCTGGCGCTGGCTTATGCCCTCATTGGCTGGAGTGTTGGACTGCGGTTTACGCCGGCTATCGTATCGCAAGCATTGAGAACCTTGCCGCAAATCATGATGTCCATTTTCGGGTTAATGTTTCTTTGCGGTTGCATGGCGTGGTTGCTGACCTTATTGCTGCCGATCGACATATTAACCGCTTATTTGGCCACCAGTCCCGGCGGTATCGATACTGTGGCGATTATTGCCGCCGGTAGCCACGCCGATATCGGTTTTGTCATGACCATGCAGAGTCTGCGATTGATTTCCATTCTGCTGTTCGGTCCGGCGATGGCGCGCTTTGTTTCACGCAATGCCTCGCCGACATTAAACTGATATCCATCATCGAACCGGTTAACCCACCAGATAAGTGGCGACGGCGCTGGCGATATGATTGCCCTCTTCGTTATGCAGTTCCACCCGCGCTACGGCGATTTTATTGCCGCCGCGCAACAATCGGCTGGTGGCGGTAAATGAATTGCCGCGTCCCGGGCGAAGATAATCCACCCGTAAATCGATGGTGCCCATTTTCGACAAGCGCTGACGCAGATCTTGTTCCATCAGTGTTTCCTGGCGCAGCAAAGCACTGGTGACGCAGACCAATCCGGCGGCGACATCCAACACCGCGGCGATAACCCCGCCATGCAATATGTGTTGCATCGCATTACCAATCAGTTTTTTATTCAACGAAAAATTCAATTGAACGAAGTCGTCATTGTGTTGGGTTAGCGCTAATCCTAACTCGCGATTGAAAGGCATATGGTAGATGAAAATTTCGCTGATGAGCTGGCGGGCATCTTCAGCGGCTAGGGGAATGACTGGCATGGCGTGTTCCAAAGAATCATGACCGGAAAGGTCTACGTTAATAACATGTTTATAATATGCTCTAAAAATGTTGAATTCCATCACAACGGCAGATTAATTGGAAACACAGAGTGGGGGAACTGATGAATTTGTGGTTAATATTTGTGCAAATTAGACGCGTTAGCCCGCTGTTATTAAGCATGCTAATTTGTGTTAATGAAGATTAATTCGTTAATTAATATATTATGATCTATATAAAATATGTAAATACATAAATATCAGGTTACGCATTGCGGAGAAAAACAATGTATAAACTTTTGGGAGCGTCAATATTTTTCGTTGGTTCAACAACCGCGGCTATGGCTGCAGAAGCGACGCAGCAGACCATTAATGATACGTTACCTGTCAGAGGTAGCATTATCGCCAACCTACTTCAGGATCATGATAATCCTTTTACGCTTTACACCTACGATACCAACTATCTGCTTTATACCGATACCAGCAGTATCAATAAACAAGCCATCAAATCCTATGACTGGTCGGATCATGCCCGCAATGATGAAATTGCCTTCCAGTTCAGCTTGGCTTTCCCGCTCTGGCGCGGTATCGCCGGCGATAATTCCGTATTGGCGGCGTCTTATACCCAGGATTCCTGGTGGCAAGCGTCCAATACCCGTGAGTCTTCCCCGTTTCGTGAAACCAATTACGAGCCGCAAGTCTTTCTTGGCTGGGCCACCGACGATGAATTTGCCGGTTGGACCTTACGGGATGTGGAAGTCGGGGTAAACCACCAATCCAACGGCAAAGCGGACCCCACCTCCCGCAGTTGGGATCGGGTATATTCGCGGTTAATGGCGCAAAACGGCGACTGGCAGGTAGAACTTAAGCCCTGGTTCACCGTCGGCTCTCTGGATGATAATCCTGATATCACCAAGTACATGGGGTACTATCTGTTAAAGGTTGGTTATGCCTGGGGACCCAGCGTCTTCAGTGTACAGACCCGTTATAACTGGAACAGCGGTTATGGCAGCGGGCAAGTGGGCTGGAGTTATCCCATTACCAAACATGTACGTTTCTATACGCAATTATTTAGCGGTTACGGCGAGTCGATGATTGATTATAATCACCGGCAAACGCGGATCGGCATGGGCGTTATGCTCAATGACATGATGTAAACTGTTGCGGTTTTTAAGCCAGGCGTTGAGAATAGCGCTGTCTGAACGGGAAAAAGTTGGGGATGATGTGTCGACGGCGGCAGTAGTGGAACAGGAGGCGCTGGCTGAGCAAATACTGCATGATACCTTCGGTTATCAGTTGTTCAGACCGGGCCAGCAAGCATTGATCAACGCCGTCATCGCCGGCAGGGATTGCCTGGCGGTGATGCCGACCGGCGGCGGTAAATCGCTGTGCTATCAAATTCCCGCCCTGGTGATGGACGGGCTGACTCTGGTGGTGTCGCCATTGATTTCCCTGATGAAAGATCAGGTCGATCAATTGCTGGCTTACGGAGTGGCTGCGGCTTGTCTTAATTCGTCCCAGACGCGGGAGCAGCAGTACGAAATTTTGACGGCTTGCCGCACCGGCCGTATCAAGTTGCTCTATATCGCTCCTGAGCGCCTGATGATGGACAATATGCTGGAACAGTTGACCCAATGGCAACTGTCCATGATTGCGGTTGATGAAGCCCACTGTATCTCGCAGTGGGGCCACGATTTCCGTCCCGAATATCGCGCGCTGGGGCAAATCAAGCGCCATTTCCCCGCGCTGCCATTTATTGCCCTGACCGCCACCGCCGATGAAACTACCCGGCTGGATATCGTCCGGCTGTTGGAGCTCCAGGACCCGCTGATACAAATCAGCAGCTTTGACCGGCCCAATATCCGCTACACGCTGGTGGAAAAATATAAGCCATTCGAACAACTCTGGCATTTCGTGCAAGGGCAGCGCGGCAAATGCGGCATTATTTATTGCAACAGCCGCTCGCGGGTTGAAGATATCAGCGCCCGTCTGCAAAGCAAGGGTATTAGCGCGGATGCTTATCACGCCGGTTTGAGCAATGACCGGCGTGGGCAGGTGCAGGAAGCTTTTCAGCGGGATGATCTGCAAATCGTCGTGGCCACGGTGGCGTTCGGCATGGGTATCAACAAACCCAATGTACGTTTCGTGCTGCATTTCGATATCCCGCGCAATATTGAATCCTATTATCAGGAAACCGGTCGCGCCGGTCGCGATGGCTTGCCCGCTGAAGCGATTTTATTTTATGACCCGGCGGATATGGCTTGGTTGCGTCGTTGCCTTGAGGAGAAGCCTCCTGGCGATCAGCAGGAAATTGAACGTCATAAGCTTAACGCCATGGGCGCTTTCGCTGAAGCGCAAACCTGCCGAAGGCTGGTATTGCTGAACTATTTTGGTGAAAATCGGCAGCAGCCTTGCGGTAATTGCGATGTTTGTCTTGACCCGCCCAAACGCTACGACGGGCTGGAAGAAGCCCGCAAGGCTCTGTCCTGCGTGTATCGGGTCGGCCAGCGTTTCGGCATGAATTATATTGTTGAAGTATTGCGCGGCGCCAACAGTCAGCGTATTCGTGAGTTGAGCCATGATCAATTGCCGGTTTATGGCATTGGGCGTGATCGCAGCACGGAACATTGGGTCAGCGTGCTGCGCCAGCTCATTCATCTGGGGTTTATCAGCCAAAACATTACCCGCCATTCGGCGTTGCAGTTGACCGAATCGGCCCGGCCGGTATTGCGCGGCGAAGTGCCGCTCATGCTGGCGGAACCCCGGGTGACCAATCTGAAATCACGCAGCGCGCCGAAGACCTATGGCGGCAAATATGACCGGCAACTCTTCGCCAAACTGCGCAAGTTGCGCAAGTCCCTGGCTGACGAGGCTAACGTACCGCCCTATGTGGTATTCAACGATGCTACCTTGCTGGAAATGTCCGAACAATTGCCGGTTACCGCCAATGATTTATTGCGGGTCAATGGCGTCGGGCACCGTAAACTTGATCGCTTCGGCATGCCGTTTTTGACGGTTATCCGCGATCATCTTATCGATGAGGACCCACTGGCAATTCGTTGAATCGGCCGGGGTTCGGTTTTTGGAGAACATAACGATGCTAATGTTGTTTGCCACGGTGGCCATGGTGCATTTGATTGCCTTGATGAGTCCCGGTCCTGATTTTTTCTTTATCTCACAAACCGCCGCCAGCCGGTCTCGCCATGACGCCATCCTTGGCGTGCTGGGCATCAGCCTGGGTGTCGCGGTCTGGGCGGCGGTGGCCTTGATGGGATTGCACCTGCTGCTCATGAAAATGCAATGGCTGCACAGTATCATTACCATTGGCGGCGGTTTATATCTGTGCTGGCTGGGTTGGCAGATGTTTCGGTCCGCGCGGCACCCGGCGGGTGAGTCCGCCGCAATGCCAGCGCATCAGGGACGCACCTTTTGGCGGGGGTTATTGACCAATCTGTCCAATCCGAAGGCGCTGATTTATTTCGGCAGCGTGTTTTCGCTATTTGTCGGTAATAACGTGGCCGCCAGTGCGCGGTGGGGCTTGTTCGTTTTGATTATCGCCGAAACCTTATGCTGGTTTTCGCTGGTGGCGGTGGTGTTTGCTTTGCCGGCCATGCGCCGGGGTTATCAGCGCCTGGCGCGCTGGATAGATGGCGTGGCCGGGGTGTTTTTCGCCGGCTTTGGCATTGGATTGATCATTTCGCGCTAGCCAGCAACGCGCCGACCATAATGAATATCGAGCCGAAAGTGCGGTTTAGCCGCCGCACCTGGCTTGGGCCTTTCAGCCAGCGGGCTATGCGGTTTGCCAGCGTGGCGTACCCGATCATCACCAGAATATCCACCGCGAGCGTGGTCACGCCCAGGACCAGGTATTGCGACGCTTGGGGATGTTGCGGCAACACGAATTGCGGGAACAGCGCGGCCAGGAAAACAATGCTTTTGGGATTGGTTAAATTAACCAATATGCCGCGTCGGAACAATTGCCGGCGCGATAGCGTCCCTTTCGCCGTAGTCAGTTGCATGGCGCCGGCGGCGCGCCATTGTTGAATGCCCAGCCAGACCAGATAAGCCGCGCCCAGCCATTTCAGTATTTCGAACGCCAGCAAGGAATGGGCGAGCAGCGTCCCCAGACCGATGCCCACCAGCACGATGTGCGTGGCCAGCCCCACTTGCAGCCCGGCGATGGAGGCTGTCGCCCCGCGATAACCGTAGCCGATGCCGGTGCTCATGGTATTGATGGCGCCCGAGCCTGGCGAGAGGCTTAAGAGAGTTGTCGTCAGGAGATAGGTAAGCCACCAGTCCCAGGTCATTAATTGCGCTCCCTGAAGAGGTCATTTTGTGTCACAATATAGCCAAAACTGCAATTTGAAAGAATTTGGGATATCCGCTGGCGCGGATACGACAGAATAGCCCTCTCTCCCATTCCACAGCAATAATTTTCCGGTGCGTCGGCCCGTTTTACGTACCCCGCGTCATCCAGGAGTAGTCATAGGTGGAGTCTGTACGATATCAGGACTGGTTGACCCGCGAACTACAATTTGCCGCTTTTTCCACCGGACCGCTGCTTGATTTCTGGCATCGGCGCGAGGAGGGCGAATTTATCGGAACACAGGGCCTGCCCATCCGGTTTGTCCGTTTGCGCTCGCCCAGGCATGACAAAGTGGTGGTTATCAGTACCGGGCGCATCGAAAGTTACGTTAAATATCCTGAAGTCGCCTATGATCTTTTTCGCTGTGGTTACGATGTGATGATTATCGATCATCGCGGCCAGGGGCGTTCCGGGCGTTTATTGGCGGACACCCATCGCGGACATGTCCGTCAATTCGACGATTATGTCAGCGATTTCTCCTGTTTTTGGCAGCGATTTGTCGCGGCGGCCCATTATAAACGCCGTTTTGCCCTGGGGCATTCCATGGGCGGAGCCATATTGGCGCTTTTTCTGGCGGCGCAACCGGACGCTTGCGATGCGGCGGTATTGTGCGCGCCAATGTTCGGTATCCGCTTGCCGATGCCGCATTGGCTGGCTTGGAAAATCCTGGAATGGGCCGAAAAACGGCCCGCGGTAAGGGACTACTATGCCATCGGCACCGGTCAATGGCGCCCTATGCCTTTTATGCTCAATTTATTGACCCATAGCTGGCAACGTTATCGCCGCAGTTTGCGATTTTATGCCGACTTCCCGGAGATAAGGGTTGGCGGTCCGACCTATCATTGGGTCAGGGAAGGATTGTTGGCGGGTAACGCTATCCTGGCCGAAGCCGGCGCCATTACCACCCCGGTTTTGTTATTGCAGGCCGGCGAGGAAAAAATCGTGGATAATCGCAGCCACGACGCCTTTTGCCGGGTTATGGCCGCCGCCGGACATCCTTGCGACGGAAATACACCCGTCAGGATCGAAGGCGCCCGGCATGAGATATTATTTGAAAAAGATGTCTTGCGCGCCGAAGCGCTGAACATCATTACCGCTTTTTATGCGCGCCATCATTAATTCCGGCGGTATATGCCCACACGCTTTCAACACAACTTGAAAGACGACGGGTACAGCCGCCGCTTACACCAGAGGTTAAACAAAGTCCTATGTTTCACGTTGTCGCATCCGACCTGGACGGTACATTGCTTGCGCCGGACCATACTCTTAAACCCTATACCAAAAAAACGCTTCAGATGCTGACCGCCCGGGATATACATTTTGTTTTCGCTACCGGCCGGCATCATATTGATGTATCGCAAATTCGCGATGGTTTGGCTATCAGCGCCTATATGATTACGTCTAACGGCGCGCGGGTGCACAATCCGGATGGCGAGCTGATTTTTTCCCATGATCTCGATCCGGACATCGCTGAAGAGCTGTTTGGTGTGGTTCATGATGATCCGAATATTCTGACCAATGTTTATCGTCATGATGATTGGTTTATGAACCGCGACCGGCTTGATCAACAGGATTTTTTCCGGGAGTCCAATTTCAATTATCAGTTGTTCAAGCCAGGAATGCTGGCCACCGACGGCATCGGTAAAGTCTATTACACTTGCGATGATCATGACCGCTTGCTGGCGCTTGAATTGGCGTTGAACGAGCGCTGGGGCGATCGGGTTAATGTCAGCTTTTCATTGCCGGTCTGCCTGGAAGTGATGGCGGGCGGCGTATCCAAGGGGCATGCCCTGGATCAGGTAGCCAAAACCATGGGTTTTGCATTGCAGGATTGCGTTTCATTTGGCGATGGCATGAATGACAAAGAGATGCTGACCATGGCCGGTAAAGGCTATCTGATGGGGAATTCACAACCGCGTCTGAAAGAGTTACTGCCGGATCTGGAAGTCATTGGAACGAACGAGGAAGAAGCCGTTTCCCATTTATTGAGAAAAATGTATTTGGGGCAAAAATAGTTCTTTACAAGTGCGAATGATAATGATTATTATTCGGTTGTTTTCCGGCCATCCCCATTCCCAGGGGTAACCGCGAAAGCACGACATTGCTCACATTGCTTCCAGTATAATTTAAGCCGGCTTGGGTGCCGGCTCTTTTTTACCTCATTGTCCAGTATCCTGATCTTACTGGATATTCTCTTTCAGATTTTTTGAATAGTCTGATGAGTTTTTTATCCTTTCATCTCCTCGCCACTCGCTTAGACTGGAAAAAACAAAGAGGAGATTTCACTATGATTTACCTGCGTGCAGCAAAAGATCGTGGCCATGCCAATCATGGTTGGCTTGACAGCTGGCATACCTTTTCCTTTGCCGACTATTACGATCCCGATTTTATGGGGTTCTCCGCGCTGCGAGTCATCAACGAAGACCGTATCGCGCCAAGCCAGGGTTTTGGCACCCATCCGCATAAGGATATGGAAATCCTGACCTATGTGCTCAAAGGCACGGTCGAACATCAGGACAGCATGGGCAATAAAGAACGAATCCAGGCTGGGGAATTTCAGATCATGAGTGCCGGCACCGGCATTCGCCACTCGGAATACAACGGGCGGGATGACAGCGAACTGCATTTGTATCAGATCTGGATAATTCCGCAACAGACCGGCTTGACGCCGCGTTATGAGCAGCGCCGTTTCGATGCGCCCCAAGGCCGCCAATGGGTATTGACGCCGGATGGCCGCGAAGGTTCGCTCAAGGTATTTCAGGATATGACCTTGACCCGTTGGGCATTTACCGCCGGCCAGCAGGAGACGCTGCCGCTGGTGCCAGGACGCAAGATCTGGCTGCAAGTGGTGAGCGGCGATCTGCTTATCAATGGACAGCAAGTGAACGCGAGCGATGCGTTGGCGGTTTGGGATGAAGAGGCATTGCACCTTAAAGCCGGTGTGAACAGCGAAATCCTGGTATTTGATTTACCGCCGGTATGATGTCGCCGTCGAACGTCGTTTTCACCCGAGCCATCCGGCTCGGGCTGACGCTGCACTTTAAAAATACTCGCCGACTGTTTTTTTTGTTAAACTTCCCCTTTTAACCACTGGGGCCATCACAGCGTAAATGAAGAAGAAAAGACCGGGTCTTCAGGATGTTGCCGATAAAGTCGGCGTCACCAAAATGACGGTAAGCCGTTATTTACGCAACCCGGTGTCGGTATCCGAAACGTTGCAATGCAAAATTGCCGGAGCGCTGGACGAGTTGGGCTACATCCCCAACCGGGCGCCGGATATCCTTTCCAATGCCACCAGCCGCGCCATCGGCGTACTGTTGCCTTCGCTGACCAATCAGGTTTTTGCCGAAGTGCTGCGCGGCATTGAAGCTGTGACCGATGCCAATGGTTATCAAACCATGCTGGCTCACTACGGCTATCAGCCGGAAACGGAGGAACTGCGGCTGACCTCTCTGATGTCCTACAATATCGATGGATTGATTCTGGCTGAACGCTCCCATACTCCCCGTACTCTCAAGATGATTGAAGTGGCTGGCATTCCGGTGGTGGAAATCATGGATAGCGTCTCTCCCTGTCTGGATATCGCCGTTGGCTTTGATAATTTTGAAGCGGCGCGGCAAATGACCTTGCTGATGCTGGATCGCGGACATCGCCATATCGTTTATTTCGGCGCCCGCCAGGACGAACGCACCATTATCAAACAGAAAGGCTATGAGCAAGCCATGCGTGAGCGTGGTTTGCGCGCGCATAGCGTCATGATCACCTATTCCTCTTCCTATTCCACCGGCGTCGAACTGTTTCGGCAGGCTCAACGGGAATACCCGGAGATCGACGGTATCATTTGCACCAATGACGACCTGGCCATTGGCGCGATTTTCGCCTGCCAACGCGCCGGGTTGCGTATTCCTCAAGATATTGCGGTGGCGGGTTTTCACGGCCATGATATCGGCCAGGTCATGCAACCTAAACTGGCCAGCGTGCTTACGCCCCGTGAAGAAATGGGCCGTCTGGGCGCCGAAATGCTGTTGGCCCGTTTACGGGGTGAAAGCGTTGAACCGGTTAAGGTGGATCTTGGCTTTACCTTATTGCCTGGTGAAAGCATCTAAAGGCAGGTAATACTCTTCTTTTTTCTTATCGCGGACGTATCGCCGCGGTCAATCTTTCAAGTTTCAATTTACTCACTAATAATTATGATCGGCATCCCAAAACGCTAATTTTGTCGTTCGGATGGATTCCTTAATAGCCAATGTTACCGGTATCATGATACCGGTAACATTGCGATACCCACTATGCTCATACGGTTAGCCGGGAAATTTCCCTTACTTGCGCATCACTAACCCGATTGCATAACTATTCGAAGGCTTGGGGCTGAACGCGCCTCTGCCGGGAAAAGCCATTGAGGATTTTTTATGCCGCTCTTTATCGTTGCCATCGGTGTGGCATTACTGCTGCTCCTGATGATTCGTTTCAAACTGAATGGATTTATCGCCTTGATTCTGGTTGCGCTGATTGTCGGCGTGCTGGAAGGAATGCCGGTGAGCAAAGTTCTCGATTCCATTAAAAATGGCGTTGGCGGGACACTCGGCAGCTTAGCGCTGATTATCGGTTTCGGCGCCATGTTGGGTAAATTGCTGGCGGATTGCGGCGGGGCACAGCGCATCGCCACAACCCTGATCCACAAATTCGGGAAAGATAATATTCAATGGGCTGTGGTTGTGACCGGTTTCATCGTCGGATTCGCCCTGTTTTATGAAATCGGCTTCGTCTTGATGCTCCCGCTGATTTTCAGTATCGCCGCCACGGCGCGCATTCCGTTGCTGTATGTCGGCGTGCCAATGGCCGCGGCCTTATCGGTTACTCACGGTTTCCTGCCGCCCCATCCGGGACCGACGGCTATCGCCACCATCTTTCATGCCGACATGGGCAAAACTTTGCTTTATGGCGCGATCCTCGGGGTACCGACGGTCATCCTGGCCGGCCCGGTTTATAGCCGCTTTTTGAAAGGCATCGACAAGCCGGTGCCGGAGGGATTGTACAACCCGAAAATCTTTACCGAACAGGAAATGCCGAGCTTCGGCGTTAGCGTATGGACGGCTTTGGTGCCGGTAGTGCTGATGGCGATTCGCGCCATCGCTGATATGAGCTTACCTGCCGGCCATCCGATCCGGGCATATGCCGAATTCTTTGGCGACCCGGTCATGGCGACGCTGATATCCGTCTTGATCGGCATCTTTACTTTTGGGATCAACCGCGGCCGCACAGTGGACCAGGTGATGGGAACCATCACCGATGCGGTGAAAATCATCGCCATGATTTTACTGATTATCGGCGGTGGCGGCGCGTTCAAGCAGGTTCTGGTCGACAGCGGCGTCGGCACCTATATTGCCTCGCAGATGACGGGAAGCCATATTTCACCCTTGTTGCTGGCCTGGACCATCGCCGCTATCCTGCGTATCGCCTTGGGCTCCGCCACGGTGGCGGCCATTACCGCCGGCGGCATCGCCGCGCCGTTGATTGCCACGACCGGCGTTAGCCCGGAGTTGATGGTGATTGCGGTGGGTTCCGGCAGCGTCATTTTTTCTCATGTCAACGACCCGGGCTTCTGGCTGTTCAAAGAGTATTTCAATCTGACCATTGTCGAAACCATGAAATCCTGGTCGGCGCTGGAAACCATTATTTCGATATGCGGTCTGGTTGGCTGCTTATTGTTGAATATGGTCATCGCCTGAGAAAACTAATGCGGGCTTGGCCCTCGCAATACGCGGGCTGCCTCTCCGTTATTCCCGATGGAGCAGTGCCCGCAATTCCGCCGGTTTGAGAAAAAACCGGCGGTTACCCGCCAAATGCGTCACCATAAAATCGATAAAGGTTCGTACCCGCAACGGCAACTCCGTTCGATGGCCATAATACATATAGATACCTTCATGATCGGTCACGTGCTGCACCAGCAACGGTATCAGCCTGCCGCTACGGATATATTCAGCGGCGGTAAAACTCCCTAACTGGCCGATACCTAGCCCGTCCAGCACCGCCTGGGTCTCGCTTTCGCCATCATTGGTGCAAAAACGGGGAGTAATATCGCGATAAGCCACCTCGGCATTGATCCGGAATTCCCAAGTTGTCCAGAATGAAAAAACGTTATCGCGGTTTTGCGCTGGCATTGGTGCAGTCCGGTTTTGATGCCTGGAAAAAAGGCACAGGCAGTCCATTTGTCTACCTCGCCTATAATGTAACCTGGACGGTGGCCGGTCATTCGTTGGCTTCCAGGACCTATCATAGTCGCCGGGATGTTATGGATAATTTATTAAATCCTTTTAACGCCCGTATGTTGGGACACTTGGTGCCGACCGTTCACAACATTTACGCCGACGGCGATACGGTGATTATCTATTTCGACGCGGCCGGTACGACGCGTAATAAACAGCCCTATCGTAATACGTATGCCTGGTTTTTGACGTTCAAAGATAAAAAAATTGTTAACGCCACCGCCTTCTACGACAGCATTGCGTTTAATGATCTTTGGCGGCGTGTACAACCTGCATCCTAAGCCACGTGGCCATCAATCCCCGGTAGGGGAACATGATGGCCTGTCGTTTTCATTACCCTGAACCACCTGGAGAAAAGTTATGTCATCACAACAAAAACCGGTATGGTTTATCACCGGCTGTTCCACCGGCTTCGGTCGCGAGTTGGCCGCGCTGACCCTTTCGTTAGGTTATCCCACCGTGGTCACGGCGCGGAATCCCGATCAGCTAAAAGATCTGGTCACCGGTCATGAACAACATGCGCTGGTGTTAAAACTGGATGTGACGCAACGGGATCAGGTTGATGACGCCGTCAACGCCGCGCTGAAGCAATTTGGCCGGATTGATGTGTTGGTAAACAATGCCGGCATCGGTTATTTCGGCTCTTTTGAAGAAAGCCGGATGGAAGATGTGCACCGGATGTTCGATATTAACGTCTGGGGCCTGACCGCCATGAGCCGGGCGGTCCTGCCTACCTTGCGTAAACAACGCAGCGGGACGATAGTCAATATCTCTTCCATTGGCGGCATCACCACGTTTCCGTCATTGAGTTTTTACCACGCGACCAAATTTGCCGTCGAGGCGCTTTCCGAGTCGCTATCCCAGGAAGTAGCGCCGCTGGGCATCAGGATTCTGATCGTTGAACCGGGCCCGTTCCGTACCGATTGGGCTGGCCGTTCAGCCAGCGAAGCGCCGCAAACCATCGCCGATTATGCCGAAACCGCCCATAAACGGGCACAGGTAAGCCGTGGCAACAGCGGAAAACAGCTAGGCGATCCGGTCCGTGCGGCCAAGGCTATCGTCAAAGCCGTTGAAGCCGAAAATCCGCCGCTGCGATTGCTGCTGGGCAACCCGGCGCTGGAAAATGCCCATAAGAAAATTCAACTGCTGCAACGTGATTTTGACGGCTGGGCCGAAGTGACCAAAGGGGCGGACTACCCGCCGGAAAAATAAACCAAATATATAATAGAGAGGCCCGGCATGCCGGGCCTCTTTACATTTACGGACCAGTGTTCGGGCGGCGGATCGTAAACCCGCCGTGAATCAATTCATGGAGGCTCGATTCGCGCGGATGGTTGACTCTTCTATAGCCTGTAGCATATAATATAGTCTCTGGGCTATAAGCATTGAAGGGTACAGGGATGTGGCAAATTATAACCACTGATGATTAATGGTTCTTTGGACAGGAGTCAGAAGTTCAGGAAGCGATTCTAGCGGCGCTTGGTCTACTTGAGGAGGCGGGGCCCATGTTAGGCCGCCCCTTTGCCGACACAGTGAAAGGCTCGCGGTACAAAAACATGAAAGAATTGCGTATTCAATATGCTGGACATCCATTAGGAGCGTTTTATGCTTTTGACTCTGCTAGACAGGCCATTGTCTTGTGTGCAGGAGATAAAACCGGAGACGAAAAACGGTTTTATAAAAAGATGATCCCACTAGCGGACAGACTTTTTACCGAATATCTCAATAATTGAGGTTACCTTATGAGCACTTTGAAAGAATTGATGGCCACCCAGTCACCTGCCGCCCAGGCGCGCATCAAGGAAAGAACTGCGGAGCTGTTGCTGGAGACCCACTTGTACGAATTACGCGAAGCGCTTGGCGTCTCGCAAACGGAATTGGCTCGCAGTTTGGGGATTGCTCAGCCATCGGTTGCCGGCATTGAACAACGAGGCAATGAATTAAAAATTTCCACGTTAAAAAGGTATGTTGAAGCTCTTGGCGGACATCTTCGATTGGATGTGGAACTGCCAGGCGGCAAACATATCGGATTTAATGTTTAACCGCAAAAACAAGAATATCAAGCAACTGAACTTCCTTTAAGCGGGAAGCGCTGCAAAGCGACCCTGTCGGGTTTTGACCGATGATCATCGAACCCACAACGAGTCGGTTAGCGCCGCAACCCTTGGTTGTTAGCTACGTAAAGTTGTTAGCTGCGTAAATAGGTTCGTACGCCATCCAGAAACATCTGGGTGGATAACATTACCAATAATAATCCCATCAAGCGTTCCAGGGCATTGACCCCTTTATCCCCCAGCAAACGCAAAAAAAGTCCCGAAAGCATCAAAATAACCACCGAACAACCCCAGGCAATCATGAGCGCAATGGCCAGATGGTCCATCTGCAGCGGATATTGATGCGACAGCAGCATCAGGGTTGCCAGAATGGAAGGGCCGGCCACCAAAGGGATAGCCAAGGGCACCAAAAAGGGCTCCTCGCCGGCCGACAGACCGTGGCCGCCGCCTTCCTGCGTGGGAAAAATCATTCGAATGGCGATCAGGAACAGGATAAGGCCGCCGGAAATCGACACGGTTTCCGTGCGCAAATTAAGAAAAGACAAAATACGCTCGCCGGCGAACAAAAATAACAGCATCAATAACAATGCCATCAACATTTCGCGGATGACAATGACGCGACGCCGTTTAGGCTCGATGTGTTTCAAGACCGACATGAAAATCGGTAAATTGCCCAGGGGATCCATTATTAAAAACAACAAAACAGTTGCCGAAATCATTTCAGTCATTATTACCTCGGTTTTCAGCCTATTCCCGCAAATCAGCCGCCCATCAGCACTCTGTGGGGGTATTATTAGTGTTGCTGCTGAAAAATTTTTCCTAATCAAATAATTTCGCTTGCAGCTATTCGACCACTTTTTGTAAGGTGGTTAGCAGATAACCTGCAAGCTCCATGCAGCCTGAATACTACCAAATCACAATCGTCATCCCCAAGGCAGGACAGATTTTATGAGAAACGTTGGTTTTATCGGCTGGCGCGGTATGGTCGGTTCCGTACTCATGCAACGCATGACTGAAGAACGCGATTTTGACGCCATCCGCCCGGTATTTTTTTCCACGTCCCAGCATGGCCAACCTGCGCCAGTGATTAACGGGCAGCAGGGTGCGTTGCAAGATGCGTATAATCTGGACGCACTCAGCGCTTTGGATATCATTGTGACTTGTCAGGGCGGCGATTATACCAATGAAATCTACCCGAAGCTGAAAGAAATCGGTTGGCAGGGCTATTGGATTGACGCGGCATCCTCGCTGCGGATGAAAGATGACGCCATCATCATACTTGACCCGGTCAATCAGTCGGTGATTGAGCAGGGCTTGAATAACGGTATCAAAACCTTCGTCGGCGGCAATTGTACCGTTAGTCTGATGTTAATGTCCCTTGGCGGTCTGTTTGCCCATGATTTGGTGGAATGGATTTCGGTGGCGACTTACCAGGCGGCTTCGGGCGCCGGCGCTCGTCATATGCGCGAGTTATTGGTGCAAATGGGGCAACTGCATAGCGAAGTGGCAAAAGAATTACAGGACCCGGCATCGGCGATTCTGGACATTGAACGCAAAGTCACCGCGTTGACCCGCAGCGGCACGTTAGCCACGGATAATTTCACCGTCCCGCTGGCCGGCAGCCTGATTCCCTACATTGACAAGCAATTGGACAATGGCCAGAGTCGTGAAGAGTGGAAAGGCCAGGCGGAAACCAACAAGATTCTCAACACCCCGCATGTCATTCCCGTTGATGGGTTGTGTGTGCGTATCGGCGCATTGCGCTGCCATAGCCAGGCGTTCACCATCAAGCTGAAACAGAATGTCGGTTTGCCGGATATTGAGCAAATGCTGGCCACGCATAATGATTGGGTCAGCGTCATCCCCAACGATCGTGATGTCTCGATCCGTGAGTTGAGCCCGGCGGCAGTGACCGGTACGCTGAAAACCCCGGTCGGACGTTTACGTAAATTGAATATGGGGCCGGAATACTTATCAGCGTTTTCCGTGGGCGACCAATTGCTTTGGGGCGCGGCTGAACCGTTACGCCGCATGTTGCGCTTATTGGCCTGATTATCCCTGAGTGTTTACCGACCTGCTGCCGTAGGGTGGGTAAACACTTCGTTTTCCACCCGCCGGTTCCCGTTCCGTAATGGTATTGCTCAGTTAACAGTTCCTGCCTTCCACATCTTCCTGGCCGGCTTATTGCCTCATCGATCACGTTTTTTTGTGCCCAAGTTATATCGTTTCAATAGCTTAATAGATTAATAAAATTTTCATCGCCGAGTATTAATCTTTCCTTTTAACCTTTGTCTATGCTTATTATTGATGAAAGCATGATTGCACCTGAAGCGTAATTGTGTTTTGAGAAATTTATCGGCGCGTCACCACTCCTTTTTTTCTTGCCGGCGTTATCGGCGAGGATGTGAGCGTCCTTGGGAATCGTTGTTGCGATTGGTTGATACGGCACTGCTCTTTACTGGAAATATTCTTTTATTTCATGGAGTAATCTAAGGAAGAATACCATGTCAGGATTCCCCGACCATGAGGTCATCACAGCTTTGGTTGCTGGGCGTTATGCGGACCCCTTCGCCTTTTTGGGTATGCATCTCACCAATGAGGGATTGGTGGTCAGGGCCTTATTACCTGACGCCAGCGCGGTAACCTTAATTGACAGTAAAACCGGCCGCCAGGTTGCCGAGCTAAATTGCGAAGATCCGCGAGGCGTATTCGTCATTTCTCTCGGCCGGCGCAAAAAACCTTTTCGTTATCATTTTGCCGTGACCTGGAACGAACAGACCTATTTGGTTGAAGATCCTTATAGGTTCGGTCCCTTATTGCAAGATATCGATAGCTGGTTATTGGCGGAAGGCACCCATTTACGCCCTTACGAACGCCTGGGTGCGCATCCCGATACCCTGGACGGCATTGGCGGCATGCGTTTTGCCGTCTGGGCGCCGAATGCTCAGCGTGTTTCCGTGGTTGGGCAATTTAATTTCTGGGATGGCCGGCGCCATCCCATGCGGCAACGACGTGAGAATGGTATTTGGGAATTGTTTTTACCGGCGGTCACCGTCGGGCAACTCTACAAGTATGAAATCATCGACAGTCTCGGCCAGACCAGGCTAAAAGCCGACCCTTACGCCTTTGAAGCGCAAATGCGCCCGGAAACCGCATCCGTCACACGGGGCATCCCGCCGATTGTCGAGACTGATGCCGCCAGGAACGCCGCCAATGGACGTCAACAACCCATTGCCATATATGAAGTTCATTTAGGGTCCTGGCGTCGCCATGCGGAGAATAACTTCTGGCTGGGTTATGCCGAATTGGCGGAACAACTGATTGATTATGTCAAGTATATGGGCTTCACCCATCTTGAATTGCTGCCTATCAATGAACATCCGTTTGATGGCAGTTGGGGCTACCAGCCGCTGGGCATTTATGCACCGACCCGGCGTTTTGGCACGCCCGAGGATTTTCGCTCGCTTATCGACGCTGCTCATCGGGCCGGCATCAATGTCCTGCTGGATTGGGTGCCCGGCCATTTCCCCAGCGACGAGTTCGGTTTAGCGCAATTCGACGGCACCTGTTTATACGAGTATGCCGATCCCCGCGAAGGATTGCATCAGGACTGGAATACCCTGATTTATAACTATGGGCGCAACGAAGTCCGCAATTATCTGGCGGGCAATGCCCTGTTCTGGCTGGAACGTTACGGTATTGACGGTTTGCGGGTCGATGCGGTGGCCTCGATGATTTATCGCGACTACAGCCGGCCGGCAGGTCAATGGGTGCCAAATCACTATGGCGGTAACGAGAACCTCGAAGCCATCGCTTTCTTGCGTTACACCAATTATACCGTCGGCACCCAGCGCGACGGCGCGATTACCGTGGCGGAGGAATCCACCTCCTTTTCCGGCGTCACCGCGCCGCCCGACGCGGGCGGATTGGGATTCCATTACAAATGGAATATGGGCTGGATGAACGATACCTTGCGCTACATGCAACTGGACCCGGTCCATCGCAAGCACCATCACAACCAGATGACATTCAGCATGGTTTACGCCTACAGCGAGAATTTCGTGCTGCCGCTGTCCCACGATGAGGTGGTGCATGGCAAGCAATCGCTGCTTAACCGGATGCCCGGCGACGTTTGGCAGAAATTCGCCAATCTTCGCGCCTATTACGGCTTTATGTGGGGACATCCGGGTAAAAAATTGCTGTTTATGGGTAATGAATTCGCCCAATGGAAAGAATGGAATCACGATGTCAGCCTGGACTGGCATTTGCTTGACGACGCGCAAGGCATGCATAGCGGCGTTCAGCGCCTGGTGCGGGATTTGAATCAGTGCTACCGGCAGCATTCTCCCTTGTATGAACTGGATTACCGTTACGACGGGTTCGAATGGCTGGTGGCCGATGATAGTGAAAATTCCGTGTTCGCTTTCCTGCGCCGCGACACGCAGGGCAATGAGATGATTGTTGTCAGTAATTTTACGCCGGTGCCGCGTCTGAACTACCGCATCGGCATTCCCACCGCCGGGCGCTGGCGGGAAGTGCTTAATACCGACTCCCATTTCTACAACGGCAGCAATATGGGCAATCAAGGCGAACTGCAAAGCGAAAATATTCAGTCACATCATCGCGAACACTCCCTGTTATTGACAGTGCCGCCGCTGGCGACGCTATTTTTGCTCAGGGAGGCGTAGATGGCGGAGCTGTCGCTCGGTTCACCGCTGCCTTTAGGCGCCCGTTATGATGGCGACGGCGTGAATTTCAGCCTGTATTCCGCTCATGGCGAACGGGTCATATTATGCCTGTTCGATGAAAACGGTCGCGAACGTCAATTCGATTTGCCCGGCCGCAGCGGTGCTATTCATCATGGTTATCTGCCTGCGGCGCAACCCGGCCAACGCTATGGCTATCGGGTGGCCGGGCCGTTCGCGCCGCAACAGGGGCAGCGGTTTAATCCGCATAAGCTGCTGATCGATCCCTGCGCCCGCGCGCTTGACGGCAAGGTGATTGATAACCCGGCTTTCAGCAGCGGCGAGGATCATGCCGATGAAACGGATAGCGCGCCTTTTATGCCGAAAAGCGTCGTGGTGGATGAGCGGTACGATTGGCGGGATGATCGCCATCCCGCCACGCCCTGGGGCGAAACGGTGATTTATGAAGCGCATGTTCGTGGCCTGACCCGCTTGCATCCTGAAATCCCCGCCGCGCTGCGTGGCACTTACGCCGGTCTGGCCCATCCGGTCATGTTGGATTATCTGCAAAAGCTCGGCATTAGCGCAATCGAATTGCTGCCGGTACAACTGCACATCGATGAACCCCGGCTACAACATCTGGGTTTGCGCAATTACTGGGGCTATAACGTGCTGGCGCCCTACGCGGTGGAGCCCGGCTATGCCTCCGGCGTCGAGGGGCGATCGGCGCTGGATGAATTCCGCGACATGGTAAAAGCCTTACATCGGTCCGGTATCGAAGTGATTTTGGATGTGGTGTTCAATCACAGCGCGGAATTGGATCTTCCCGGCCCAACCCTGTCATTGCGCGGTATCGATAACGCCAGCTACTACTGGCTGGATGAGCGGAGCGATTACTGCAACTGGACGGGTTGCGGCAATACCCTGCGATTAAGTCACCCGGACGTCGCGGCCTGGGTGGTGGATTGTTTGCGGTTCTGGCGTCAGAGCTGTCATGTGGACGGCTTTCGTTTCGACCTGGGTACGGTCTTGGGGCGGACTCCCGCCTTCAGTCGCGATGCGCCGCTGTTCGCCATGTTGCAGGCCGATCCGGCGCTTAAGGGCTGCAAATGGATCGCCGAACCCTGGGATATCGGCCCAGAGGGTTACCAGGTCGGCCAGTTCCCTCCGCCTTTCGCCGAATGGAATGACCATTACCGCGACGAGATGCGCCGTTTTTGGTTGCATGGCGATGTATCGCTGGGCGCGTTCGCCAGACGCTTCGCCGCCTCCAGCGATTTGTTCGACTCGCCGGAGCGGATGCCCTGGGCTTCGGTCAATATGTTGACCGCCCATGATGGTTTCACATTACAGGACCTTGTGAGTTTTGATGGCAAGCACAACCAGGCCAATGGCGAAGACAATCGCGACGGCGCCTGGGACAACCACAGCCATAATCATGGCTTTGAGGGGTTGGAGGCTAATGCGTCGATTCGATCGGCGCGACGCGCCAGCCAGCGGGCCATGCTGGCGACGCTGTTGTTATCGCAGGGAACGCCGATGCTGCTGGCCGGCGATGAGCTGGGTCACAGCCAGCATGGCAACAACAACGCCTATTGCCAGGATAACGAATTGACCTGGCTCGACTGGCGTCAAAGCGATGCCGAACTGACGGCTTTTACCGCGGCGCTGATACGTTTGCGCCGTGAAATACGCGCGCTGAACGACGAGCGCTGGTGGCGCGAAGACGATAAGCGTTCGGTGGTTTGGTTGAATGGGCAGGGACAGACACTCAGCGTACAGGAATGGGAGCAAGGTAAGCACTGCTTACAAGTCCGGCTTTCGGAAGATTATCTCTTTGTGATCAATGCCACGACAAAAGACGGCGAAATAACATTACCTGAAGGGAGATGGGCGCTAGCGGCACCATTCGCGCGTTCGAAACAACCGGCATCGGCTGACTGCTTGCGAGTGGAAGCCCGTACGGTTTATGTGCTGGTAAAACGATGAAAGGGGGCGGCCATGGTAAGGTTTGAAAATAGTGATCCGGTAATGTTGGCCAGACAATTACCCATCCAGTCTGTCGCATTGATCCTGGCCGGAGGGCGGGGTTCCCGCTTGAAAGATCTGACCGCCAAACGGGCCAAACCCGCGGTTCATTTTGGCGGCAAGTTTCGTATCATTGATTTTGCCTTATCCAATTGCCTTAATTCCGGTATTCGCCGTATTGGCGTAATTACTCAATATCAATCCCACACCCTGGTGCAGCACATCCAGCGCGGCTGGTCCTTTCTCAATGAGGAAATGAACGAGTTTGTCGATTTGCTGCCGGCGCAACAGCGTTTCGCCACCGATCACTGGTATCGGGGCACGGCGGACGCGGTCTATCAGAATCTGGATATTATCCGTCGTTACAATGCCAAATATATCGTCATCCTGGCGGGGGATCATATCTATAAAATGGATTATTCCCGCCTGCTTATCGATCATGTGGAAAAAGGGGCGAAATGCACGGTGGCCTGTTTGCCGGTCGATCGTATGGAAGCCCGTGACTTCGGCGTCATGGGTGTGGATGAACACTATCGGGTAAAGGATTTTGTTGAAAAGCCGGCGGACCCGCCGGCGATGCCGGGCTTTCCCGACCTGGCCCTGGCCAGTATGGGCATCTATGTTTTCGACGCGGAATATCTCTTTCAATTACTGGAAGAGGATATGCTGCTCGAAGGCTCCAATCACGACTTCGGTAAAGATATTCTGCCAAGAATAACCGCCGCAGGCGAAGCCTGGGCCCATCCTTTTACCCTATCCTGCGTCTCGTCCGCCGAAGATGATTCGGCTCCTCCCTATTGGCGCGATGTGGGCACGTTGTACGCCTATTGGCGCGCCAATCTTGATCTGGCGTCGGTGACGCCAGAACTGGATATGTACGATAAAAATTGGCCGATTCGAACTCATATGGAACCTTTGCCGCCTGCCAAATTCGTGCAGGATCGGGCCGGTAATCATGGCGTCACGCTCAATTCGCTGGTTTCCGGGGGCTGTATCCTGTCCGGCGCCCATATCTCCCATTCAGTACTGTTTCCCCGGGTTCGGGTGAACTCATTTTGTACCCTGGACGAAGCGGTATTGTTGCCGGACGTCAATGTGGGCCGTTCCTGCCGGCTACGGCGCTGTATTATCGATCGCGCTTGTAATATCCCCGAAGGCATGGTTATCGGGGAGAACGCCGAGGAAGACGAACAACGGTTTTATCGTTCAGAAGAAGGTGTGGTCTTGGTGACGCGCAAAATGTTGGCGAAACTCGGTCACGGAAGCCTTTAGCTTGTACGGTGAAAAAAGGCAATAAGCAAAATGGGAGCGATGATGCAGGTTTTACATGTGTGTTCCGAATTGTTTCCCTTATTGAAAACCGGGGGGCTGGCCGATGTCGTCGGCGCTTTGCCTGCAGCTCAGATTGTTGAAGGCGATGATGTGCGGGTTTTGCTGCCGGCGTTTCCCGATTTGCGCAAAGGCATTCCCGATACCCGTGTCGTCAGTGAGTTTGATGCGTTTAATCATCATGTCACTTTACTGTATGGCCGGTTCAATGGGGTTGGCATTTATCTTATCGATGTCCCGAGTTTGTATGATCGTCCCGGCAGCCCTTACCACGATCAGGATCAGTATGCCTACATGGATAACTACCTGCGCTTTGCGCTGTTGGGCTGGGTGGGCAGTGAAATGGCGTTGGATCTGGATAAAAGCTGGCGGCCGGATATTATTCAGGCGCATGACTGGCATGCGGGCTTAACCTGCGCCTATCTGGCGGCCAAAGGACGGCCGGCCAAATCGGTATTTACCGTACATAACCTGGCCTATCAGGGGTTATTTGCGGCCCGGCATCTGCCGGAATTGGGCTTGCCAGACAGTTTTTTTCAAACCTACGGCTTTGAATTTTACGGGCAGATTTCCTATCTGAAGGCCGGGCTGTTTTATGCCGATCATGTCACCACCGTCAGTCCAACCTATGCGCGGGAGATCACCCAGCCAGCCTATGGTTACGGCATGGAAGGATTGCTGTTGACGCTACAATCCGAGGGACGGCTGACCGGCATCCTGAACGGCGTGGACGACGCTATCTGGAATCCGACCCATGATCCCATGCTGGCCACGCGCTATAACCGCGACGTGCTGGAAGCCAAAGTCCAGAATAAGCGTCATCTGCAAACCGCCATGGGGTTGACGGTGGATGAAAAAGTCCCGTTATTTGCCGTAGTCAGCCGGCTGACCAGCCAAAAGGGACTGGATCTGGTTTTGGAAGTCTTGCCGGACCTCCTGGAATTGGGCGGGCAACTGACATTGCTGGGCGCCGGCGACGTCACGCTGCAACAGGGATTCTTGGCGGCGGCGGCTGAATATCCCAGTCAAGTGGGAGTACAACTGGGCTACCATGAAGCTTTTTCTCATCGCATTATTGGCGGTGCCGATGTGATTATGGTCCCCAGCCGATTCGAGCCTTGCGGCCTGACGCAACTCTATGGCCTGAAGTACGGCACCTTGCCGTTGGTGCGACGCACCGGCGGGCTGGCGGATACGGTGACCGACAGTTCGCTGGAGAACCTGTCCGATGGCATCGCCAGCGGTTTTGTGTTTGAGGATGCTACCGCCGCCGCTTTACAGCGGGCAATCCGCCGTGCTTTTGTGTTATGGTCAAGACCTGCCTTATGGCGGTATGTCCAGCGACAGGCGATGGCGCTGGATTTCAGTTGGCATGTCGCAGCCCGGGCTTATCAGGCTCTTTATCAACGCTTGTAGTATCCACTGATGGGGAATGAATGTTATGAACTCGCCATTTATTTATGCCTCACCCACACTCAGCGTAGAAGCGCTTAAACATTCCATAGCATATAAGCTTATGTTTACCATTGGGAAAGATCCTTCGGTCGCCAATAGACATGAATGGCTGAACGCAACCTTGCTGGCGGTAAAGGATCGCATGGTGGAACGCTGGCTGCGTTCCAACCGCGCCCAATTGTCACAGGACGTGCGCCAGGTTTATTACCTGTCGATGGAGTTTTTGCTTGGCCGGACCTTGTCCAACGCGCTATTGGCCATGGGTATCTATGATGATACCAAAGCGGCGCTGGACGATATGGGCTTTGAACTCGACGAGTTACTGGAAGAAGAAAACGATCCGGGCCTGGGGAACGGCGGGTTGGGTCGCCTGGCCGCCTGTTTCCTCGACTCCATGGCGACCCTGGCATTGCCGGGTCGGGGTTATGGCATCCGTTATGAATACGGCATGTTCAAGCAAAATATTGTCGATGGGCAACAGGCCGAGTCGCCGGACTACTGGTTGGAATACGGCAACCCCTGGGAGTTTCCGCGTCACTCCACGCGCTACAAGGTCCGTTTCGGCGGCCGCGTTCAGCATGAGGGCCATAAAACCCGCTGGGTGGAAACTGAAGAAGTGCTGGCTTGCGCCTATGATCAGATCATTCCTGGTTTCGATACCGATGCCACCAATACCTTAAGGTTGTGGGGCGCACAGGCCAGTAATGAAATTAATCTGGGCAAATTCAACCAGGGTGATTATTTCGCCGCGGTTGAAGATAAAAATTTTTCCGAGAATGTGTCCCGGGTATTGTACCCAGACGATTCCACTTATTCAGGGCGCGAATTGCGCTTGCGCCAGGAATACTTTTTAGTCTCCGCCACCATGCAGGATATTTTGAGCCGGCATTGGGAAACCCATCATACCTTCGACAACCTGGCGGAAAAAATCGCCATCCATCTCAACGACACGCATCCGGTCTTATCCATACCGGAATTGATGCGGTTATTGATAGACGACCATAAATACACCTGGCTGATGGCCTGGGACGTGATCTGCAAAGTATTTTCCTATACCAACCATACTTTGATGAGCGAAGCGCTGGAAACCTGGCCGGTGGAAATGCTGGGTAAAATATTACCCCGGCATTTGCAGATCATCTTCGAAATCAATGATCACTTCCTCAGCGGCGTGCAAGAGGAAATACCTGACGATCCGGCGTTGTTGGCCAGGGTATCGATCATTGATGAAAATAACGGTCGCCGGGTCAGAATGGCCTGGTTGGCGGTCATAGCCAGCCATAAAGTCAATGGTGTTTCGCAATTGCACTCCGACTTGATGGTGCAGTCGTTATTCGCCGACTTTGCCCATATTTTTCCCGATCGGTTCTGTAATAAAACCAATGGCGTCACGCCGCGCCGCTGGTTGGCGTTGGCAAATCGGCCATTATCGGCGGTGCTGGATGAATCTATCGGCCAAACCTGGCGCACCGATTTAAGCCAACTGGAAGAAATCAAAACCCAGATTGATTTCCCGGCATTCATCCAGGCTATCCAAAAAGCCAAGTTGAGTAATAAACGTGCGTTAGCCACCTATCTGGCGCGGGAATTAAATATCGTCACCGATCCGGCGGCATTATTTGATGTGCAGATCAAACGTATTCATGAATATAAACGGCAGTTATTAAACGTGCTGCATGTTATCACCCGCTATAATCGCATCAAGCAGGACCCGGAATTGAACTGGCTGCCAAGGGTGGTGATTTTTGCCGGTAAGGCCGCATCGGCTTATTACATGGCTAAACATATCATTCATTTGATAAATGATGTGGCCACCGTGATCGATAATGATCCCCAGGTTAATCATCAACTGAAAGTGGTATTTATTCCCAATTACAGCGTCAGCCTGGCGCAGTTGATTATTCCAGCGGCGGATCTGTCGGAACAAATTTCATTGGCGGGCACAGAAGCTTCCGGCACCAGCAATATGAAATTCGCCCTAAACGGCGCGCTGACCATAGGTACGTTGGACGGCGCCAATATTGAAATGGGCGAACGAATGGGCAAAGAAAATATTTTTATTTTCGGCAATACCGCCGAACAAGTCGAGGCATTGCGGCGCAACAATTATAATCCGCGTGAGTTTTTTGAACAGGATGCGGAACTCAATCAGGCATTGACGCAAATCGCTACTGGCGTATTCAGTCCCGGTGAACCAAATCGTTATCGTAATCTTTTCGATACGCTGGTTAATATGGGAGATTATTATCAGTTGTTGGCTGATTATCGCAGTTATGTCGATACCCAGGATAAAGTCGACGAACTGTATAAACAACCGGATGAATGGACCCGCCGTTGCGTGATGAATATCGCCAGCATGGGCTATTTTTCTTCCGACCGGACGATACAGGAATATGCTGATGATATCTGGCATGTCAAACCAGTGCGGCTGTAGCGATGGGGGTAACATCTTAGGTCGGTGACAACTGTACCTGTCCGCGGCAGTTTTTTCTACCGAAGTTGACCCTTCTCGAATATCTGTTCGAGAAGGGTTTAGCCTTTCCTCCACGGAGTGAAGGATATGCGACCGGATCTGCCGCCTGATGATAAATAATGATATGAATAATGCATTTGCCAAAAAACTATTTTGCCCTCCTCTTGCAGTCCTATCTTATTAGAAATATAGAGCCATATTGAATGAATGGATAATGGTATGGACTAAAAGTGTAAAGCACATCACAAATTACTTATTTAAAATAAATGTTCAGTTGGTAAAGAATCGTTCAGTAATGAAATTTATATTATAAAATCGTTGAAAAACAATCAGTAAAAAAGGCTTATGCTGCTATTGTTGCTGTGATGTTGTGCCAGCATAACCAGAATAGCAAAGAGCATTAGTAATAAAATAATCAAAAAATATAATGGGAGTTGGAATACATACCAGCAAGGTTAATATTACAAGGAAATATAATGCTTATCAAAGATGTAGCCGAGATTACCAAACCGATATCTTCGCCTATTCGCAATGCCTATATTGATTTCAGCAAAATGACCACCAGCCTTGTCGCCGTTGTTACCGATGTCGTTCGTGACGGCCGCCGCGTGGTGGGTTATGGCTTTAACTCAAACGGGCGCTATGGACAGGGGGGCTTGATCAGAGAACGTTTCCGTAACCGCATTCTGGAAGCGGAGCCTGATAAGCTGTTGAATGAAGCCGGTGATAATCTTGATCCTAGCCGTATCTGGGATATTATGATGGCCAACGAAAAACCAGGTGGACATGGCGAACGTTCTGTTGCCGTGGGTACACTGGATATGGCTATCTGGGATGCTACGGCAAAAATTGCGGGTAAACCTCTTTTCCAACTGCTCGCCGAAATGGGTGGCTGTAAAGCCAATCCCAGGGTATTTGTCTATGCGGCGGGCGGCTATTACTATCCTGGTAAAAATCTTGCCGCATTGCGCAAAGAAATGCGCAGCTACCTGAATCGGGGTTATAACGTTGTCAAAATGAAAATCGGCGGCGCGTCTATCGACGAAGATCGCCAGCGTATTGAGGCGGTACTCGCCGAGATCGGTCATGAAGCAAAGCTGGCCGTTGATGCTAACGGCCGTTTTAATCTTGAAACCGGTATCGCATACGCCAAAATGCTGCGTGACTATCCCTTATTCTGGTATGAAGAAATTGGTGATCCGCTGGATTATGCCCTGCAAGCATCCATTGCCGAGTTTTATCCTGCGCCGATGGCTACCGGGGAAAATCTGTTCTCACATCAGGACGCCAGAAATTTGTTGCGTTATGGCGGGATGCGCCCTGATCGCGATTATCTCCAGTTTGACTGCGCCCTGTCCTATGGTTGTGTGGAGTATCTGCGTACATTAGAAGTGTTGCACGAATTTGGTTGGTCTCCGTCACGCTGTATTCCGCATGGGGGCCATCAAATGTCTCTTAACATTGCTGCTGGCTTAGGTCTGGGCGGCAATGAAAGCTATCCTGATCTCTTTCAGCCCTATGGCGGATTTCCGGATTCCGTCGACGTGGAAGAAGGCCATATTATCATGCCGGAGTTGCCGGGTATTGGATTTGAAGGTAAGTCCGATCTTATCAAAGTCATGAGAGAGTTGGCTGAATAAGTTCCCACAGATAATGATTTGATATACCTATTTCGTTATGATGTCATCTTATTATATTGATGAGAGTGTTTATTAATGAATAGCCATACTAATGGCTATTTTTAATTTGCAATTCCTCAAGAGATATTTATAGGATGACTCTTCCAATAAGCTAATTTCCGGCGTAATTAATATTATCAAAATAAGAGTAAATTTTATCGTTAAAAATCAAAAAACTGTTATCAATATTGGAATAGATAAAATATCTAACTATAAAATCATGATTGAATAGCCATCTGAATATTCTTTGCCCTATGATGTTATGAGGCTTAAAATGTATACTGAAGTTTTATATAGTGTTGCTTTTTTGATTGCTGTAGCGCTATTAGGATGGTATGTCGGTAAGAAATTCGAAATAAACAGTAAAGATATATTCAGCTTACTCATTTATGTCTTTACGCCTGCGGCTTGTTTTATTCTGATTCTTGGATCACCGGCCACTGTCAGTTATGTCTGGACTAGACAATTTTGTCGGGGGATATAGCGTATTAGGCATGATGGTTATCGGTCTGTCTTTAGCTAAATATGACAAGCTGATTATGGATTGAAAATTTATAGGTCTGACGTTGTTATGGCAGCATGTTATCTACACCGTGGCGGTCATTACGCTATTTTCTTTGTTTTTTAATATGACTCAACCTGAGAAAATCGTCCTGGTTATGGTGGCTTGCAATCCCTTGGCCAGCAATATTTCCACTGTCGCCACCTTGCTGAATGTTCACCCTGAAAAAGCCGCCTGTGCTATTATGGCAACCACGCTGTTGGCGGTGGTGACCGTTCCATTTACTCTATCTCTTGCATTGAAGTTGATTTAACTGCCTCTGCCGCCTTACATGGCAGGCACAGCATATGACCTTGAATAATACTGGCATCAGGGTAGCATGCTTACTGTTTTTGTTTTAAGCCGACAGACAGAGGGTAAATATGCAAAATAACTTTCAAGTAGAGCTGATTTGGCTTGAAGACTGTTTAGCATTAAAACAAACGTTGAATTTTTCACAGGCGGCTGCCATCAGAAACATTACCCAACCGGCATTTAGCCGTCGAATTCAGTCCTTGGAGCAATGGGTTGGGACGTTGTTATTCGAACGTTCCCGACGCAGTGTCATATTGACCAAAGCGGGTGAAGTCTTTTGCGAAGAAGCTGCAATGCTCATCAGCCTGTTGTCTAACGCCCGCAGAAAGGCGCAGGAGACCTCGGAGTTACATCATGCCGAAGTCATTTTTACCGCTACCCATTCTTTATCTTTTGCTTTTTTCCCTGCCTGGATAAAGGCCAGTAAAACAGCCAACCTGTTAAACACATTTCAACTGGTTTCTAATACTTTGCGCGCTTGCGAAAGGATATTTATCCAGGGAGAATCGCAATTTCTACTTTGTCACCATCTGCCAAAAATGAACCTGACGCTGGAGTCGGGCGACTACAAGAGCATCAAGGTCGGTGCGGATGATATGGTTCTGGTTTGCGTGCCTGATCCAGAAACAGGAAAGCCTGCATGGAATCTCGATGATCAGAATATCCCCTTTCTTTCCTACAGCAAGGAATCTGGCCTGGGACGAATTTTATCCGGTCAGCCTTCGGTCCTGAAATTAACCAGAAAGATGAGAACTGTCTTCACTTCCGATTTAGCCAGCACGCTACTTGCGATGGCGGTTAGCGGCGAAGGTATTGCCTGGTTGCCGTACTCCATTGCTTTAGGTGAAATCCTCAAGGGCAATCTGACCTTGGTCTCGCCGGAAGCTCGGGACTTAAAGATGCCGGTTGAAGTTCGACTTTTCAGGCATGCCAGTCTCATGACCCGCACGGCGGAAGAGCTGTGGGATCATGTCGTTCAAAACACCGCATTACCGCCAGAATGACTGTCTGGCAGTTTAAATTTATACTGACTGACCCGGGGGGTGGAATACCCCGCACTTTGGCCAGATCCCGTTATGACGCCAACGACAATGTCCGACCGGTTCTGGCATGCTGCGTCAACCAATCGGTAATCCGTTGTTTTTGCGTTTCGTCCAGCCACATACCCAGCTTGGTACGCCGCCAGATGGCGTCGTCCAGCGTCACCACCCATTCATGGGTCACCAGGTAATTCAATTCCCTTTCATACAAACCATGGCCAAAGTCCTCGCCCAGATCAGCCAACCGGGTGGCGTCTCTGAGTAACTCTTCGCTTAAGCTGCCATAGGTGCGGCTGTAACGCCGGGCCAGATTTTCAGGCAAAAAGGCGAATTTACGCCGTAAACTGGCGGCATAATCATCGCGATCGCCCTTGATGGCTCCGCCAGGCAAGACGGCGCCCTTGGTCCAGGCTCCGGATGCATTGGGATAATACTTCGCCAATTTGTCCAATGCATGTTCGGCCAGTTTACGGTAGGTAGTCAGTTTGCCGCCAAACACCGAGAGTAACGGCGCTTTGCCCTGCTCGTCGGTGACCGACAGCGTGTAATCCCTTGTGACCGCTTGCGGTGAATTGGATTCATCATCGCATAAGGGCCGCACCCCGGAGTAGGACCAGACGATATCCGCGCGACTCAGCACTTTTTTGAAATGGGTGTTATACACATTAAGCAGATAATCGATTTCGTTATCTTCGATTTTGACCGCCAACGGGTCGCCATGATATTCCACGTCGGTGGTGCCGATAATGGAAAATTCGTCCATCCAGGGAATGACGAAAACGATACGGTGGTCTTCGTTTTGCAGAATGTAGGCTTTCTGTTCGTTGTGTACGCGCGGCACCACGATATGACTACCCTTGATGAGCCGGATGCCATACTGCGAAGGCAGATGCAGGCTATCATCGATAAATTGTTTTACCCAGGGGCCGGTGGCGTTGGCCAACCCTTTAGCCTGCCAGGTCTGCGTTTTGCCGGTGAGAACGTCCTGTGCTTCCGCCTGCCATAATCCGTGTTCACGCCAGGCGCGAGTCACCTTGGTGCGGGTTTTGACTTCACCGCCTTTGGCGATAATTTCTTGCGCGTTGGCCAGGACCAGGCGCGAATCATCCACCCAGCAGTCGGAATACTCAAAACCGCGCACGATAGTCGGTTTTAATACCGAATCCGCGCCGAAACGAATACCGGTACTGGCTGGCAAGCTGGTTCTTTTGCCGAGATGATCATACAAGAACAAGCCGAGGCGAATCATCCAGGCTGGCCGCAAATGCGGGCGATGAGGTAAGCGAAAGCGCATCGGGAAGGCGATATGCGGCGCCATTTTCAGCAATACTTCCCGTTCGGCCAGCGCTTCGCTCACTAAACGAAATTCGTAATGCTCGAGATAGCGCAGGCCGCCATGGATCAGTTTGGAACTGGCGGACGAAGTGGCGCAAGCCAGGTCATTCGCCTCAAGCAGCAGTACAGAAAGACCGCGTCCCACGGCATCAGCCGCAATACCGGCTCCGTTTATGCCACCGCCAATCACAATCAAATCTTTTGTTTCCACGATAGCTTCCTCCGGATGTTCGTAAAAGGTCTTTTATTTTCGTTTTCGCTCAAGATTGTAATCGAAAACCAACATCCATGCCAAGACTCTGATGATTAATTAAACTTATGCGTGATTGAGGTAACATTTTTTTAGCAAATTCGAAGCAATTACCTATTGGCAAGCGCGTAGGTAACACATTTTAGCGAGAGGCGGGTGACGTCGTAGCAGGCAGGAATTTCCGTTTGCTTGGTTAACCCGGGGGTATGATGTCGGTATGGTTTTCATCCTTTAATATACCCGTCATCTTGCAAGTTGAAACTAGGTTGGCTGCGCACGTTCGCCCGAATCACTTTCCTGAGTAAGCTCATCGGGATTGATGAACCTCATGCCTGAGGCCCACCCTATGGGCCAGCGCAAGCATTGTTCAAATCTGTTCCTGACAGCTTTGGCACTTACATGCCGCTTTGCCGCAACCCGAAATATATCGGGTATAGCAGCTGTTGGATATATTTTTTGTCTGGTAATCATCTGGATTTTTAATTGATTCCTTTAAATCATTTATTAATAAATAAGTATAGTGAGTTAAATTATCTTGTAAAATTGATAACCAAAAAATTGAAAAATAATCACCGTCTAATACCCTTCTTTGACTTTAAATGAAGATAAAACAACAAGGATTTTCTGCAAAAACAGTTCGCCAGTAATCCACAATTATGTTATTTATTATGAAACGTGACCCGTTATCAGGTTTGCTTAATTTATTTTTTTGATATCCTGTTTATTAGGAAAATTAACAATCATATTCAGTTGATTTATTACAATAAGATTATTTTATTACTTCATGTTTATATGACCCTATTTTTTGCCGTTAGACAAACAACGTCTGTACCCTGAACCTATTAAATAAAGTTTGCGAAGGTAAATTTCAGTAAAATTTCACAGGATTATTCTAAATAACACTATGTGAAGGCTTGTCTTTTTTTATGCATAAAAATCTGCCGAATTATTTAGAGTATACCGATTTTTGCCTATTTAAGGATGTCGAATGCTAAATAACTTATATGGACACCGACCCAATGCAAGCGTGGGCAACCTTTTTTCTGACAATGTAGTCACAAGCATATATTCGGCTTCACTGAGCCCTGATGAACATCCGTACTCTCTGGCCTCATTAGCGCCATGACTTTTGATAGCCAACTTATTTACCAGGTTCACAGAGAGTCGGTCCTACCTGTCAGTACATCAACTCTTTGACTTTTATCAACTATTTACTTTATTACCTTCATTTCACTTTGATACATAGGTTGTTTTTTGATTTACCAATGCCCAGGCCATTCGGGCATTTTTATTTGCCAGGGCGACAACGGCTTTATTGACACCGCTGCGCGCTATCACTCCCTTCAGCCAGCGTTGCAATCCATTACACTGGCTATCGGCAAACTTACCGATTCGATAAACGACTGAGCGGGCACCGTGAATAAGCAGACCCCGTAGGTAGGCATCTCCACGTTTTGTTATCCCTAACAGTTTAACCTTGCCACCGCTGCTATGCTCTTTGGGGACCAGACCCAGATAACTGGCAAAATGTCTGCCGTTGCTAAACTCTGAACTGTCGCCCAAAGCGATCGTCAGTGCCGATGCGCCCAGAATGCCCACACCGGGCAAGCTTTGTAAGCGGCACGTCGACTCATTTTGTGCACTCAGATGTTCCAGGCGATCATCGAGCTGCTTTAGTCGCTGTTGTTGTTCCTTAAGCTCAAACAATAATTCCTGGAATAATTGCCGGCTCATCGCGGTCAGATCATTGTCGGCATCTTCCAGATAATCCGGTAAGCATGACATCACTTTATGCGCGCCTTCCGGCATGGCGATGCCGTATTCCAGGCCTAATCCCCGTATCTGATTGATGAGTGCGGTTCGATTTTTCATCAGACGCTGGCGAACCCGGTGCAAGCACTGCATATCTTGTTGCGTCAGACTTTTTGCCGGTACATAGCGCATACCTGGACGACTGTCAGCTTCAACAATGGCAATGGCATCATTTTTG
>Ga0224528_1000221_pt1 | contig 47694 bp, 46 predicted proteins | sample CBST25metaG_2_FD_179888 | JGI IMG/M metagenome (GOLD analysis project Ga0224528, IMG submission 179888) | Peat soil microbial communities from Stordalen Mire, Sweden - C.B.S.T25 | ecosystem: Environmental > Terrestrial > Soil > Wetlands > Peat | place: Sweden: Norrbotten County, Stordalen Mire...
TCAACGCTTCAAAGCCGCCCTCACGAGCGACTCCGCATGACTCGGAGCCAGTGTGGTTCGCTAAACCTTCACTGTATGAAACTTTCATTCACTACACCTCGCCGGTTTTACCGGCGCACAAGGAGAACTGGGATGACGGGAAACGTGGAAGAGCAGGAGCTGAAAGACAGGCTCAGCCTGATCGAAACCATGATCGCCGAAGGACGGCGGAGCACCGGGAGCTGGGGGTGGAACTTCGTTCTCTGGGGCGTCGCCTACTATGTCGCCATTGCCTGGGCCACCTGGGGCCACAGCACGCTGGCCTGGCCGGTGACCATGATCGCCGCTAGCCTGATAACGGTTGCTCTCGGCGCGCGCTTTGCGCGCAAGCATCCGGGGACCACGATTGGCCGCGCCATCTCATCCGTGTGGATTGCCGTGGGCATTTCAATGTTCGTCCTCCTGTTGGCTCTTGGCATTCAGGGGCTTCTTGAACAGCAAATCTTCATGGGAATCGTTGCGGCCATGTTGGGCACAGCCAACGCGACCTCCAGCATGATTCTCAAGTGGAAGGCGCAGTTTGTCTGCACGCTCGTCTGGTGGATTACCTCCGCAGTCTGCGTACTCGGTACACCTACTCAGAGCACAATCGCGCTCCTCGCCGCCATCTTCCTCTGCCAGATCGTCTTCGGAAGCTACATGATGATCGTGGAAGCGCGCGAGCGCAGGCAGGTCACCAGAAATGCCTGAGTTGCCGGAGCTGAATCCCATCATCCACGGGAAGCTGCGCCTGGCCTTGCTCTCGCTACTCAGTGGTGTGGAGGTGGCGGAGTTCACCTGGCTGCGGGCAAAGACCGGCTCGACGGACGGCAACCTGGGCGCGCAACTTTTGAAACTGGAAGAAGCAGGCTACGTATCCATCGAAAAGAAGTTCGTCCAGCGCAAGCCGCAAACCCTTTACCGCATGACCGAGGCCGGCCGCGCGGCCCTGACCGAGTACGTGCAGGCGCTGAAACAACTGCTCGGCGGCGCCATCGAAGCATAACCAACAAAGGAGGATGTCATGAAGATTCAAACGGCAAATCAAGCCAGCGGCAGGGCCACCGGCGCGATCTTCTTTGCCGGCTTCGGAGCGCTCTGGCTGGTTCTCTCGCTGATCGCCAGGCAACAGCTCACGGTTGCCACGGTTTCCGGCGTAGCGCTGGGTCTGGTGGCGCTGCTGCTTGCCGCCATCTATTTGCTTCGCCTTGCCAAACGGTGGCCTCGTGTGCCCGACGATCCGGCCGTCGGCCGCGCTTTTGCATGGATCAATGCCCTTGAGTGGATTGCCGTTGGGGTCGTAGCCTTTACGTTTACCAGGCTGCGCCTCGACGCGTACCTGATGTCCGCCATTACCGCTATTGTTGGCTTGCACATGTTTCCGCTGGGGCGGCTCTTCCGCTATCCGGCGCACTATTGTGCGGGAACCATTCTAGTGGCCTGGGCGGTGGCCAGCATCGCATTCGTCCCCGTAGAAAATCTGCAAGGAATCACGGCGCTCGGAACCGGCTTGATTCTTTGGCTCAACGCGGCAGTTACGCTGGCTCTCGCTATACCAGCGGCACGTCAATCCGTCGGCTTGGAGACATGCTAACTGCACTCCTCCAACCTTCTGGATGGAGGCTCTCTCGCACGCGTCGCATGATTCCCAGGTAATACGCCAGATTGTGGATGCTGTTCAGCGTGGCCGATAGCGCTTCGCCGGAGTGCATCAGGTGGCGCAGGTAGGCGCGTGTGTAGCGCCGGCAAACGGGACAGTCGCAGGCCGGGTCGGGCGGGCCCTGGTCCTCGGCATATTTCTTGCCCTTGATGTTCAGCCGCCCCTCGCTGGTGAAGAGCAGCCCGTGGCGCGCGGCGCGGGTGGGCAGCACGCAATCCATCATGTCCACGCCCAGACGGGCATACTGCTCAATCTCGTCCGGGTAGCCTACGCCCATCAAATAGCGCGGCTTGTCGGCCGGCAGAAGCGGCAGCACCTCGGCGATCATCTCCAGCGTCAGTTCGCGCGGCTCGCCCACGCTCAGGCCACCGATGGCGTAGCCGTCAAAGTTCATCTCGATCAACTGCTCCGCGCTTTGGCGGCGCAAATCGCGGTAGGTGCCGCCCTGCACAATGCCAAATAAACTCTGCCGTCGGCCGCCGAGTTCCTGGTGCCACGGAACTTCATGGCAATGCGCATGGAAGTGATCGATGGAACGCCGCGCCCAGGCCATGGTCAACCGCAGGCTCTCTTCGGCGCGGCTGCGGTCGGCGGGGTACTCGGTGCACTCGTCGAAGGCCATGCAAATGTCCGCGCCTAGCGCGATTTGCACATCCATGGAATGTTCGGGTGTAAAGAAGTGCGAACTTCCGTCCAGGTGCGAGCGAAAGCGCACGCCTTCGTCCGTCACCTTGCGCAGCGCGCTCAGGCTGAAGACCTGGAAGCCGCCCGAGTCGGTCAGCATGGCGCGCGGCCAGCTGATGAACCGGTGCAGCCCGCCCATGCGCCGGATCGCCTCGTGGCCGGGGCGCAGGTAGAGATGGTAGGTGTTGCCTAAAATGATCTCCGCGCCCAGGTCTTCGAGCACGTCCTGGGCCACGGCCTTCACCGTTCCCAAGGTGCCCACCGGCATAAAGACAGGCGTTTCGACGGTTCGGTGCGGCAGATCGATCCGCCCCCGCCGTCCGCCGGCTTCGGTTGTGTTCAGTACATTGAATTCAAGGCCCACCAGAAGATTCTACCGGCCAGGGCCAGCATCCAAAGAGCCAGCGCGCCAACCGTCCCACTTGATCCGAACCACTCCGTCCGTGCCGCTCTCGCATTCTTTCTCCAGGATGCGGGGCGCAATCTCACGCAGCGGCACGGTGACGAAACGCCGCTCCTCCAGCCGCGGATGCGGAATGTCCAAACCCGGTTCGCTGATTTCAAGCTCGCCGAAGAGCAGAATGTCCAGGTCCAGCGTCCGGGGTCCGTTCTCGACTCCCCCGGAGCGGTCCCGGCCAAACTCCTGCTCCAGCGCCAGCAGCCCGTCGAGCAGCTCCCGCGGGCTCAGCTCCGTCTGCAACTCCACCACGGCGTTCACAAACCGCGGCTGATCGGCAAAACCCACCGGCTCGGTCGAGTAGAGCGACGACCGGCGCGCCACACGCCCCAGCGACCCCAGGCGCAAGGCTGCCGCCGTCAGGGTAGCCTCCGGCACTCCCGCCCAACTGGGTAGGTTCGCGCCCATTCCGATGTATGCCGTTTGCATGGGATTCAGCCTTTCGCGTTCAGGCCCGTACCTGGCTGGGGTGAATGGCCTGCACGTTCGCGTAACGCTGAAAGTCGGGCTGATTCAGAGTCAGGATGTGGGTCACGCCATGCGCGCGCATGGTGGCGACCAGGTGCGCATCGTGTACCTGCACGCCGTGCACACTGTTCGCCACAACCAGTTGACGCCAGATAGAGTAGACATGCTCGTTCTCGGGCAAGTAGGTCATTGCGCGTTCAATGGATTCGACGCGTCGAGTGGTCTCGGAGATGGAGAGACCGTATCCGTTCCGTTCCGAAGGCCGGGTACAGACATTCCAGAACTCAGCGATGTTTTGCAGGGTGAAACAGAGTTCCGTTCCCCGAGTTTCCAACTCTTCAAGAGTCGCCCCGATGAGTTGGTGTTGCGGATCGTTCTGCCTTGAGATGCGCAGGAGAATGTTGGTGTCGATCAGACATTTCGACGCAGTGACCATCAATCGTGGTCCCGGTAGAAGCTTTCGCGGGCAAAGGCTTCGTCGGGAAGCCGGGGCATCTTCTCGGAATTCGCCGCCATCTCCCGGAGAAATGTCTTTATATCCTTCTTCGGCCCGGCCGGAGGGAGGGCTGCGGGAGCCATGCGCGCCGCATCATCGATCAGGCTCCGGACGTAGCTCTCCGGGCTGAGGCCGCGAGCCAGCGCCTGGGCAGCAAAATCGTCCGGAATGTCCACGGTAACCTGCATGCGAAAAGCGTAGCAGGATGGGAGAAAAAAGACCACATTCGGCTAGGTCTCCGGCTATGGGCTGGCGGCTCTCCGTGCCGTGCTCGTCTGTTTCGGAACAGGCAATCTTCAACCCCTCTCTGCTAGCATTCTCTTTGGAGATTCTCCGAATGGACACTCTTGGCACCGCGGGCCTTGGCGCCCGCCGCAATGAAGATATCGCACTCGATCTGCTCAAGTTCGTAGCCGCTACGGCCGGCGTGGGCCGCCCAGCTGTTCCCTCCACAGGCTTTGCCGGCGCAGCCGCTCCCAAGCCGGAGGAGCATGTGACCGAACTGCTCCAGCTCTACAGCCGTTGTCTCAAGGCCGTCGAAGGCAAGGAACCGGAGAAAGAGGCCGCGAAATAGCCGGGGAACCCGTTTTGCGCGTTGCTGTCGCCGGGGCCGGCTCCTTTGGCAAGAACCACCTTCGCGTTTATCGCGAGTTGGAGAAGGCCGGGCTCGGCGTCTCCCTGGTGGCCGCCATTGAGCCGAATCCGGCCCGCGCCGCCGACCACGCAGCCAAGTACGGCATTCCCGTCTTTTCGACCGTGGACGAGCTGCTGGCTGCCGATCTGAAGCTGGACGCGGCCACTGTCGCAGTTCCCACCGTTCATCACCATGCTGTGGCCAGCGCCCTGCTCGAAGCGGGCCTGGACCTGCTGGTGGAAAAGCCCCTGGCCGCGACGCTGGCTGAAGCCGACGATCTGCTGGCCCTGGCAGCGAAACACCATCGCATTCTGCAACCCGGCCACCTGGAGCGCTTCAATCCCGCCGTGTTGGCCGTCCAGAGCCGCCTGCACCGGCCCATGTTCTTCGAGTCGCACCGGCTCTCCATCTTCACGCCGCGCGCTCTGGATGTGGATGTGGTGCTGGACCTGATGATTCACGACCTGGACATTGTGCTCACCTTCGCCAATTCGCCGGTCCGCGAAGTGCGCGCCGTCGGCCTGCCCATCCTGTCGCCGAAGGTGGACATCGCCAATGTCCGCGTCGAGTTCGAATCCGGCTGCGTGGCCAACTTTACCGCCTCCCGCGTTTCGACCGAACGGGTACGCAAGCTGCGCTTCTTTGAACCGCGCCAGTACGTCTCCATCGACTACGCCCGGCAGGACCTGCTGGTGATTCGCCTGGACAGTGGAGCCGCCGCACCCTCCGCCACCAACCTTCCTCCGGAAATTGCAGCCGCCATAGCGAGCGGCAAGGTCGATCCTGCGATCCTCGCCCAGCTTGCCGCGGCCGGGGCAGGCGGACCGGCGCCGGGTCTTTCGTTCGTCAAGCCGGAAGTGACACCCGGCGAGCCTTTGCGGTTGGAGATTCTCTCGTTCCTTGAATCCGTCCGTACGCGCCGCACGCCGCAGGTGACGGCTCTTCAGGGCCGCAACGCGCTGGAATTGGCGCTGGAGATTCAGTCCACCATGGCTGCCCATGCCCATCGCGCCGGACTCGACGACTTCTTCGAACAGGGCGCGTAAACGGTCTGCGGAAGAACTCTTAAGTTCGGAGAAAGCGCCAAAAGAAGGAACGCGGGGGGAACGCCTAACATTTCGTCATGTTTATGAAACCATGACGAACTCCACATGGTCGTCCGGGAAGACCTCTATCTTTACCCGCCCCCATGACTTTTCTACGGGAAGATCCCAATGGCGAGGGTCCGTATATTTTGGTTGGCGTTCCCCCGCTTGTTTGTCTGCCTCGACAATCTTCTGGGGTGCGAATGTCTGAGGTATCCAGAGCTTATCGAAATCGACGTTGCAGCCTCTGATGCTCCAGGTGCCGGCTACAAACTTGAGATTTCCAGGGGTTCGTATTTCTTCGTTAAATACTCCGTCTGACGATAAGGTGAGCGTGATTCGGTTACCGCCTTGTTTCTCCATCACGTAGAGTCCAGTCACCTCGTTTCGAGATAGGTTGGGATTGCAGCCACCTACAAACAGTGACAGCGCAAAAACCGCGGCGCATGCTGCACACCGAGCTACGTGTTTTGAAAGAAAACGTCTCATAACTACTCCGCTTATCTACTTATAGTAACTGGAGATGTGGCTCTCTGATCCTCGATACTACCTGGATTATCGCAAACCCTGCAGTGCCAATCCGCAAAATCCATCCCCTGCCCAAAAGCTCTTCGTCTTGTCCGAAAATTCACCCGAAAGCATGAGTTTTTAGGCAAGGCCCGACAGGGGCTAAAGCCCTCATTCTTCCTCGGCTAATTGCGGAACGACTGAAGTCGTGCCCTGACACGGAACATAAGCCTTTCAGAGGCAAACGGAGTTTCTCCGCAGCCTGTTCGACCCTTGTCTCATGCAATCCCCAGCACCCGGTTCAGGAAGCCCACAATGTACTTCCACACCAGGTAGTAGCCGGCCAGCGCAGCCAGAAACATGGGCGCAATCAGTGTGTAGGGCACAGAGCAGACTCCGAACCAGACGACGCCGTGCGATCCGATTGCCAGCACCCCGAGCGAACTGGCCAGTGTGGCGCCCATGGGCATTAGCAGCAGGGGCAGCACGGCTCCGTGCAGGCCGATGGGCTGATGAAGATGCGCGTACGAACACAGCCACAACATGTTCCAGAAGCCCCACAGGAGCGGCACCACGGCCATGGGAAAGATCAACATCTGCTCCACGGGGATCGGCACCTCGTACACCAGCCGGATCAAAACAAACGTCAGCAGCAGCGGAAGGACGAGCGTGGGCAGAAAGATTCCCGCCACGTAGGCGCGCAGATACGTATGAGTATTCATGGCATTCTCCTTGTTCTTGTTTTGCGAGCACAGGCGCCCGCGGGTTCCTAGAGGTAGTAGAGGAAGACCGGAATCGACGCCGGGAAAAAGGCGCCGAGCCCCACCAGCCCGGCCAGCAGCGCCCAATCGAACCACGGAACCTGCACCGGCCCCGCGCCCAGCCGCTGCAGCACCGCGGGCCACAAATCGCGGCTTGGCTCCGGCGCGGCTTCTACCGGCTTCAGCGCCTGTCGCAACAGTTCTTTCACTCGTTCCTCATCGTGTGTGCTCATGGTCGAATTCCTTGCCCTTCCAGGTCTTTTCTCAGCAGTCGAAGTGCGCGAAAGACGCGCAGTTTGACGGCGGCAACCGAGATTCCCATGGCCTCCGCCACTTGTTTTTGCGGCAATTCTTCGACCACCGCCAGTGTGGCCGCAACCCGCAGCTTGGGCGGCAGACGCCCGAAGGCCAGCGCAGTCTTGCGGCGAATCTCCGCGGTCACGGCCGGATCGCTAACTGCCGGAGCCGCCGGTTCGGCGCAAATCTGCTGGCAAAGTTCGCTCTCCGGCCGCTTGGTTCGCAGCCAATCGAGTGCAGCATGAGTGGCGATACGGCGCGCCCAGCCCTCGAATCCCATCTCCGGGCGAAAGCGCGCATGGGCCCGGTAGATGCGCCAGAACGTCTCCACCGTCAACTCCTCGGCCGCCGAAGGATTGCGGACGATGCGCAAAATCCAGCCGTAGACCGCACGCTGATGAAGCCGGAAGAGCGTCTCGAAGGCGTCGATGCTGCCCTGCTGGAACTCATTCAGCCGGTCCATTGCGCCGCTCACTGCGCTTGCCATCCGCTTTCCCTTTCTGTCTACTCTTACTGTTCAAGCACAGAGAAGGTTACATGCAGCCGGCGGCAAAAGTGCAGTCAAGGACCGACTTTGCACAGGTAAAGTCCGACGTGACTAACTCGATTCAGCCACCCGAGCAGTTCCAGAGTAAGGATTTATTGATCCGGCCCGATTGGTTGAAGCAGAGCAAATGCAACTGCAGATCCTTCGCTTCGCTCAGGATGACAGCTTTCATGTGATGCAGTCTTTTCAGACTGAATCAATGATCCGCAGAAGTACTGGCCGGTTCCGCCATCACTTCCTTCATCTTGAGATAGACCGCGTTGGTCCAGCCGAAGCCGATGACGTTGGCCTTGTACCCCGTACTCACCTGCACATTCGCGTCTCCGGTGGACACGTTGTATTTCTCGCGGATGGTCCCGTCCTGCGCAAAGCCCTTGTCCACCGTTGCGTCGAATGCGCGTGCAATGCGCTTGGCCTCCGCGCGGAAGCCGGCCGCATCCAAGCCCGCCACGGCGATCCAGTTCGTCGGCGCCCAGCCATAAGGATCGTCCCACTGCATCCCGGATTTGATGTTGCTCATGGATAAGCCACCGGGGCGCTCAAAGAGATTCAGCTTCTCCACAATCTGGCTCGCCTGCTCGCGCGCGGCGACTCCTGCCCACAGCGGATAGAGCGATGAGATATACGCATAACTCGATGGCTTGGCGTGGACAAAGTCGTAGTCCGCAAAGACGCCTTCCTTCGGTTGCCACAGATAGCGCTCGATCGCAGCCAGTCGCGCCTTTGCCTTGCGCTGCCACAGTTGCACATCCTCCGGCTTGGCCAGCAGGTGCGCCATGTGTTCCATGTCGCGTTCGTAGCGGTAGAGCTGGCTGTTCAGGCACACCGGCGCGTAGTGGTGGGTCGCCTCGTCAAAGGGACCGAAGCGAAAACTCGGATCGAATCCTGACTCGCGCATGGCCCGGTCGCCCAGGTAGAAGTCCTTGCTTAGCCGGTAACCCGCAGCCCAGGCCCGCGCGCACACAGTGCTGACGCGCACGTCGCAACTGGTCTGTCTGAGCAGCGCCGCTTCGGCCGCGTCGGGATGCTCGGAGCCCTTCACCAATGCGCCTTCGCTCTCCCCCGGATGCGCCACCAGCCAGCGAATGACATCGGGATAGTACGTGCTGTCGTCGGCCATCTCCGGCACCGGGCCCACTCCATAATCGAAGTAGCGCGCCAGACCTGTTTTGCCCGCCAGATGCTCAGGTCGCAGCCAGGTTGCGTGGTCTTTTTCAGCCAGCGCATACGCATGCCCCAGCCACACCCGGGCCTCTGCGCGCCCCGCCGGAGTCGCGGGGAAGCTGGCCGGATTCTCATAGACGGCGCGGATCATTGAGGTAAGAAACGGCGGCTGCGAGCGGGTCAGATAGTAAGTACGGTTGGCGTTCAGCACCGCGCCGTAGTGCTCAATCTCATAGAGGAAGTTATCCACCATTCCCTTGGCCAGAGCCTCGCGGTGGTCCGCTTCCAACCCAAGAACAATGAAGTAACTATCCCATCCATACATTTCATTGAAGCGTCCGCCGGGAACGACGTAGGGATTGGGAAGATAGAGCAATCCAGCCGCGGGCAGTTCTTCGGGGCGCACGTCGGCAAGCTTCTCGATGCGCCGTGGCAGAGCCGTGACCTTTACATGGCACTGTGCTTCGAGCGCCTTGATTTCAGCCGGCGCCGCAACCTCTGCCGGAAGATAGAGCACCGGAGTCGCATCCACCTTGGTGTCCGCAAGCGTCGAGCAGGCCGTCATGGAGCGAGTGAGCGTTTCCCATGCGCCATGGATGTAACTCAACGTAGCTTCGGGATTGGGCGCGGTTCCGGCGTCCTGCGCGTGAACCAACGAACTCCCGATTGCGGCGACCAGAACGAAAGACAAGCAAGAACGTTTCATGAAAACCCCGACTTGATCCGTCCAAAAACTCCCAGATTCTTGTGCTCTGGAGTGTAAACGAGCCAGCGACGGTTTTGCCTGCCGCGGGAACAGTTTGTTCGGGGGCGGTGTCTACACCAGCACAGTGGTTCCGATTGGGATGAACGGAGTGCCTTGAGCTCCGCTCCCCGCGCAGGGATCGCCGCCTGACTAAGCCAGGTGGCGGCCCCGGAGAGCGCGTGGAGCGGCCGCCCTCCCCGCGTCTGCGGAAGGCCCCCCGGCGCCCAGCCGGCGCGGCTGAATCGCACTTCGGGAGGCAGGCCATGTTTGAAGACTCCACCTTTGAATCCACCGGCAGAATCCGCACCCGCAGCCGCGGCTGGATGATTGCAGCCCTTGCATTCAACAGCTCCATTCTGCTTGCCATTGTTCTGATCCCGCTTCTCTATCCCGAGGCTCTGCCGCGCCAGGCGATTGCCTTCCTGATGGAAGCTCCCGTGCCGCCGCCTGCGCCAGCACCGCCCGCGCAGCCCACCACGCATCCGTTCCACGGCGTCTCCGAGCTGCCGGGCGGCCAGTTCACCGCGCCGCGCAGAATTCCCACTGGAATCTTTATCGCCAGCGGGCCCGAACCGGCGCCCATCGTGGGCGTTCCAGGCGGCATGGACCCTGACAACGGCATTCCCGGAGGCACGGGCACTCCCTTTCACGGTCAGGCCGCACCGCGTGTCATCCATCCCGATGTGAAAGCTCCGGTGCGTCTGCCCAGTTCTGTTGAAGCCGGGCTGCTGCTCCAGAAAACCCTGCCGGTTTATCCGCCGATTGCCAAGGCCATGGGCGCACAGGGCACGGTGGTGCTGGCAGCCACCATCTCCAGAAGCGGAACCATTGCGAATCTGCACGTGATTGAGGGTCCCGCCGTGCTGAGAGATGCCGCGCTGGATGCGGTGAAGACCTGGCGCTACCGGCCTTACCTGCTCGACGGCCAGCCGGTCGAAGTGGAGACCACCATCAACGTGATCTTCACCATGCAGCGGTAAGCCGAAGCGAAAAGGGGGCCTGCTGGCTGCGTCATGAGTTCGTGTGGTGAATCTGAAGTTTGCAGCGTAACTTGAGGCCCCGTTGCTGTGCGGGAAAGCGTTGGAAATGCAGATCCTTCGCTATGCTCAGGATGACAATGGCGTATTAATTGCCGGCGAGTTTCTCTCTGGTCAGCTCGTTCCATGCCGCGATTACGTCGGGCATGGGCGGGCTGACCACGCCGGGCGCAACGCCCTCGATCACTCGTTGCGGATCGACCGTGCCGTCGGAGTCGCGCAGCACGCCCTTGATCCAGCCCACGGCTGCCAATCCCTTACGCCCGGTGAAAGTCTGCTCGATATAGAACCAGCGATCGTCCCAGCAGATCATGCGGGAAGTGAGGCGGAAGGTGGCAAACGCGGGCAGGGAGCGGCGATACGTGACCCAGGCCGCGCCCACCAGCGGCTGCCAGCGCGAGCGGATGATGTGTTCGAGCAATCGAGTGCGCGCCAGCAGATGGGTGCGCCCGTAGTCCATCAGGCTCAGATAGCGGGCGTTGTTCAGGTGCAGATTGAGGTCGATGTCGTTGGGCCAAACCCGCATCGATACGCAGTCCTCGTCCAGCACGCCCAAGGGCGGCAGCGGCCAGATGTGCTGGCGAATGGCCAATGCCGGAATGCGGACAAAGCTGATGAGATGCGACACAAAGTGCCCCTTTCGACTGCGGCGCGTCGGCTCCAGTGTAGAAGATGGAGCGGCGGCGAGTTATGTGCCTGCCCTGCGCACGAGACACGTGGCGTCACTGGCGCAGCCCACCTCTCATCGGCGACAATCGCTTTGCCATGGAAACATTCTCCCGTCGTGATTTTCTAGTGACCGCCTCTGCCGCCACTGTTGCCGTCTCCGTTTCGCCTTCATTTGCAGCCGCCCGCCGCCAGCGCGTCCTGGTCGGCTCCAACACGCCCAACGGTATCCTCGCTTACGATTGGGACCCGGCCACGGCCGCGCTAGCTCCCGTTGGCGTCGCCGCCAAACTTGCCAATGTGGATTGGATCACCCGCTTCCCTGGCCGCGATTTCCTCTATGCCGCCTCGGAGGTCGATTCGTTCAACGGAAAGGCGACCGGCGAAGTGGCCAGCTTCAAGATCGCGAAGGACACATTGCAGCCGCTTTCGGCGCAGAACTCGGCCAGCGTAGGCACTTGCCATGTGGCTCTCGACCACACCGGACGCGTTCTGCTCTCTGCCGACTACGGCGGCGGCAGCGCGGCCAGCTTTCGGATCACCGAAGGCAAATTGAGCCCGGCGGTCTGGAGCGAGCACTACACCGGCCACGGCCCCAACACCGAGCGCCAGCAGACGGCCCACGCCCATTTTGCCTCCTTCTCTCCCAACAACAAATTCGCCTACATCAACGATCTGGGCAGCGATTGCATTCATATCTACGGCCTCAACGCCGAGACGGCAGAGCTGACCTCCGCCGGGGCTTATGTCGCCAAACCCGGCGCCGGTCCGCGCACCCTGCACTTCCACCCCAACGGACACGCTGCTTACTCCATCAATGAGCTGGATTCGACGGTAGACCTTCTGGAGTGGAATAAGTCCGATGGCAGCCTGACTCCCAAGAAGCGCATCGACCTGCTCCCCGAGGGCTATCACGGCCCCACCGGCGCATGCGACACCGTCATCTCGAAAGATGGAAAGACCGTCTACTTTGCCAACCGCATCAACGATTTTATCTATGGCTTCCATGCCGACCCGGTGACCGGCGCGCTTACACCCATTGGCCGCTTCAGTTGCGGCGGCAAGATTCCCCGCAACTTCGTGCTCGACCCTACCGAACGCTGGATGCTGGTCGCCAATCAGGAATCGAATTACATCAGCGTCTTTGCCCGCGATCCCAAGACCGGCGAACTGGCGAAAGAAGGAAAGAACTACCCGGCCGCCGCGCCCATGTGCATTCTGTTTGTTTGAGGATGCAGCGAAAACGGTACGCGCCGATAGGTCCGGGCTTGGGTTCCAGCCCGGGCCTTTTCTATTCAGGCAGTCCGATCCAAAAAAAGCGCAACGCCCGCGGCGGCGTCAGCTCTTGCGGCTTGCTCCAAAGCTGGATAGAAAGAAACCGATTGCGCAGCCCGCCAGCGGACCAATCACCAGATAACCTGTCGCCGAGTTCAGAGAATGAACCAGCGCCTGGGTGGTGACATTGCCGATCGCGAGGCCCTCGTACTGTTTCCAAAGGTCCTGCGAGACCGGCGGAGGGCCGGCATAGTACATTTCTGCCAACACTGCTGTTGAGGCCATCAGGCAGCTCACCATGGCGCTCCAGGTCCCGCCCAGCATCCCAATGGTGCTGTTTCCCGTCGCCCGGGTCGCGCGCCGGCCCGCAATGCCCCACAACAGAACCGCCGCTATCTTCAGTCCGTTTGTCCACCGGACCGGAGGGATCGAGTTCTGGCTGACCGCCTGCGCCTTGAGCAGTATCCCGCCCACCAGAATCGCGCCCCCCAGCAGCCCCAGCAGCGCGCCCGCTCCCAAAGCACTCCGGGTATTCTCCTGACGGGTGCGCCCGACAAGAAAAACGATCCCGATGTATGTCACCAGACACACTGCCGGATCAATCCCGACAGTTCCGTTTCCCGGCAGATTCGCCACGTCCTGCCAGGGCCAAAGCTTCATACCCAGGATCGTCAGATTGGCTATTGCCAGCAAAATCAAGGGGGTTCTTAAGATTGGCTGCGCACTGTTGCCCATGGGTCTTTCCTTTAGGCTCTCTTCACTAGAGAAGCCCTGCTGAAGGCTGAGCCGAATAGTTACTTTAGTCTAAACTATTTTCTTTGCCGCGCCTGGGGAATGAGGCCGATTCAGCCGTCGAATACCTGCTCGCGCATCTGAAGCGGCAACAGCGCAAACTGCACATTTTTTGGCAATGAAAAATGAGGAAGGCCAAGCCATTGCCATCGCGCGGTCTTGCGGAGTACTCAGGCGTTATCTACAAATAATTGCTTCAATTGTGCGGCGTTTTAACAGGGCACGACTGAAGACGTGCCCTGACACAGTCAGGTGAAGCTGCTCTTGATGGACAGCGCCTTAGTCGCGCTTCTTTGCGTCCCCTTCAACGGCCGCCGGCAAATCCAGCGCCACCAGGGCAAACCGTGTCCTGCCGTCCTTCGGCTCCTCAAAACCCACAATGTGTTGGTGCCGCTTCGAGCCGGCCTTCAGTTCCAGGCTGTTCTTGCCGGTGCCGTAATCGCCGCGGTCGATCTTTACATTGGCATTCTTGCCGTCGTCCGCGCAGGTGAGTCCTTCAGATGTCACGGTGGGATTGCCCACCGGCACAGTGCCCTGGCAAACGATCACATCCCCGTAGCGGCCCAATGACTTCTTGTAGAAATCCTTCACCTTGTCCTGGGAGTCGGCGCTCTCATAGGTAACCGCCCGCACCCTCAACTCCCACTCGCCGAAGCCAAGATGCACATCCGCCGACTTGTGCTTCTCGTCGGCCTTCACGGGCACCGCCCCCGGATAGACTTGCAATCCCAAGTCCCCCGCAGTGGTCTGGTCGGTGTTTACATGGACGCCGCCAAAGGGCGTGTCCACTTGCACGGTCTTGTCCTCTCCGTTGGCTCCCTTGTCCACATGGACTCTGCATGCCGCCATTCCAGTCGCCAGCCCCAGCACGACGAACCAACCCATCGCCTTATCCATCATGGCATTCGCCCTCTCGCCTCTTTATACGCCTTGATCGCAACAAAGGTTCCTTGAATCGCACCTCTCCCATGTCCATCTTTTTCTACGATTTTTCCCGCCTCACCGGGTTACCATCCTCATGAACCCAAACGGCAAGCGCAAGGGGGTGTAGTTTGTGCCAACTGCAAACCGTACCTTCAGGCAAGACAAAAGACAAGAAGGACGACAAGGACAAGAAGCCGCCCCAATAGGCCGGAGTTTTGGTTACTTGTCGATTCACTGGACCATGAGAGCAATCGAGTTGCGATCACCTGCGTCAGAATGGATGAGCATCTTTTTGAATTTGATCCCCAAGGGTGAAATCGAAGAGCCTTTGCCGCGTGTCACATTGCGATACTCCATCCCATACTGTTAGGCGCATACTGGTTTCTAGGTCAGATCTGCGGGTGCACCCCCCTTGGGTTCCCTGTTGTCCATCTGAGCCTTTACACTTGCAGCGGTATTTGCACGCGGCCACGGCCCTTCCCCTGCCTTGGTATACGCGGAATCAGCTCTGGTTTCCCCCAATTCGCATCGTTTGCGCCCGGGCCCGCGTCTATTTAGGTAAGGCAAGTCCAAATTCGCAAATACTATTGCGCGTTCTTTTTTTCGACAGACCTCGCCCGCCCCAGGGGTTGCCCCCAGCTTTCCTGGCGGCGCGATGGTCTGAACACAGGGTTTCGATCGACGGAGGTCTTTCCATGAAGGTTGCTGCTCGTTATCCCGGCATTCGTGTCACTGCTAACGGAAACCAGCTCGTCTCTTACCACACCGAGACGCGCATCGCCGACGCCGGCGTCTTTTATCCCATCACGCCTTCCACCGAGGGCGGCGAGCTCTTCCAACAGGCCTATGCCGAAGGCCATCTAAACGTCTTTGGGCAAAACACCATCGCCATCGAGACCGAAGGCGAACACGCGGCCCAGGGTGGCGCCATTGCCCACTCCGTCTGCGGCAAACGCGTGGTCAACTTCACCTCTGGCCAGGGCGTAGTCTACGGCGTCGAGCAGTACTATCACGCGCCGGGCAAAGCCTCCACCATGGTCATCGAGGTCGGCGCGCGCGCCCTCACCAAGCACGCCCTCAACGTCCATTGCGGCCACGATGACATCTATGCCGCCCTCGACACCGGTTGGATCATGCTCTTCGGCAAGGATGCGCAGCAGGCCGCCGACCAGGCTTTGATTCTGCGCCGCGTCACTGAGCTTTCGCTGACCCCTGGTATGAACATCATGGATGGCTTCCTGACCAGCCATCTGGAGCGGACCTTCTACAAGCACGAGTCCGGCCTCATCCGCGAATACCTCGGCGCACCAGACGACATCATCGACTGCCCCACCGAGGCGCAGCGCACCCTCTTCGGACCCACCCGCCGCCGCGTTCCCAAGATGATGGATCTGGCTAATCCCATCCTGCTTGGTCCGGTCCAGAACCAGGAACACTACATGAATGGCATCGTGGCCCGGCGCAACAACTTCGCCGAGCCCATTCTGCAGTTCCTTGAGGACGCCTACGAGCAGTTCGCCGAGCTGACCGGCCGCCGTTACGGCCTCATCAACAAGTACAAGACCGACGACGCGGAAACCGTCTTCGTCTCACTGGGTTCGGCTGCTGAAAACATCGAAGCCGCCGTCGATTACCTGCGCGAGACCCGCGGCGCTTCCGTCGGCTCCATCCACGTCAACGTGATTCGCCCCTTCCCTGAAGCTGCGATTGTGGCCGCGTTGAAGGGCAAGAAGAACGTCATCATCCTAGAGCGCACGGACGAAGCTCTAGCCGGCGACAATCCGCTGGGCCGCGACATCCGCACCGCTCTCTCCAAGGCCATCCAGACCGGGGACCGTCCCGCCGCTGAGGGCCTGCCCGCTCTGACTCTGGCCGAAGTTCCCCACATCTTCTCCGGCTCCTATGGACTTGGTTCGCGCGACTTCCGTCCCGAGCACATCATCGGCGCCTATGAATACGCCTCCGGCACCCGCGCCCGCAAGGACGGCAAGAAGGCCTCCGACGGCGTCAACTTCTTCGTGCTTGGCATCGAGCATCCCTATGCGGTGGTCGGCGACGAAACTCCGTCCCTGCTGCCCGAGGGCGCAGTCGCTGTGCGCTTCCACTCCATCGGCGGCTGGGGCGCCATCACCACCGGCAAAAACCTGGGCGCCATCCTCGGCGACCTCAACGACCTGATCTACGAGCGCGACGGCCTGAAGGACGACTTCGGCAATCCCAAGGAAGTCATCCACGTCAGCGCCAACCCCAAATACGGTTCTGAAAAGAAGGGCGCGCCCACCAGTTACTTCATGGTCGCGGCCAAGGACCGTATCCGCGTCAATTGCGATTTGCGCCATGTGACGGTCGTCCTCTGTTGCGACCCCAAGGCCTTCACCCACACCAACCCCCTGGACGGCATGGCCGAGGGCGGCAGCCTGATTTGGGAGTCCGATCAGACCGGCCAGCACGCCTGGGAGCAGCTTCCCGTCTGGGCCCGCAAGCAGATCATCGAGAAGAACATTCGCGTCTTCACCCTTCCCGGCTTTGAAATTGCCAAAAAGGCCACCGACCGCGCCGACCTCCAGCTCCGCATGCAGGGCAACGCCTTCCTGGGCGCTTTCTTCGCCGTCAGCACGCTGCTGAAGGAGTTCGGCATCACCCAGGAGCAGTTCCGCGACGTGGTCCACAAGCAGTATGTGAAGAAGTTCGGCAAGCTCGGCGAAGCCGTCGTTCAGTCCAACATGGAAGTCATGCTCCAGGGCGCCGATCAGGTGCACGAGATCGAGATCGGCGCTCTTGCAGCGGCCGACCACTCTTCCCTGCGCGGCCAAGCCCTGCTGCCCATCTTTGAAGCGGTTCCCGTCGGCGCTGAAGCCTCTTGCGGCAGCGGCTGCCGTTCCACCCCGCTGCCTATCGGCCAGGCGCAGCGCGTGCCCATCGATACGCTGGCCACCTTCGACAACGAGTTCCGTTCGAACTTCGGCTACAACCAGCCGGCAACGCCCCTGGCGGCCATCGGCATGATTGCCGCCGCCACCGGCGACACCGCCTCAAAGTACGTCGCCCGCCGCGAAACCCCGCTCTACATCGCGGAAAATTGCACCCAGTGCATGGACTGCATCTCCGTTTGCCCCGACACTGCTCTGCCCAACACCTCGCAGGACCTGGGCACGCTGCTCTCGACGGCCGTCAAGTTCTACGTTGCCGACCCTGGTGATCGCGTGAAGTTGCTCAGCGCTCTGCCGGAGATTGAGAAGCAAGCCCGCCAGCGCATGTTGGCGGAAATCAAAACCGGCACACCGCTGCCCACTATCCTGCGCGAAGTCACGGAATCCATGGAAGGCTTTACCGCCAAGTCCAAGGAGCAGTTCTTTGCCATCCTGGCCAAGGTCCCCATGGCTTACCAGAAGGTGAACGCCATCTTCTCCTCGCCGGAGCGCAAGGCACCCGGCTCGGGCGGCATCTTCTCCATCTTTGTCTCCGATCTCTGCAAGGGTTGCGCCGCGTGCGTAACGGCCTGCGGCGATCACCAGGCCCTGAAGATGGTGGCCGAAACCGAGGTGGTCAACGCCGAACACATGACCGGCACTGCCTTCCTTGACCTTCTGCCCGATACCTCGCAGAAGTATCTCGGTCTCTACAACGCCTCCAACCCCGCCGACTCCAAGACCGCCACCCTGCGCAACATGCTCATGGTCCGCTCCACGTACGACGCCTTGGTCTCCGGCGACGGCGCCTGCGCCGGCTGCGGTGAAAAGAGCGTCCTGCGCTCCATTGCCGCCGTGACTGAGGCCTATATGCGGCCCATTTACCACGCCAAAAGTGATCGCTTCCTGGCCAAGGCGGGCGAGCTTGAAAAGAACGGCGTCGCCCGTCTGGCAGTGCTCAAGGTGCGCAGCCAAGCCGAGTACGATCTGCTGCGCCAGACCATCGCCCATCTCGTCCTTGGCCTGGGCGGCGAGGACGACAAGGACACCAAGGCCCGCATCGCCGCCTACGAGCAAAAGCACGGTCCCATCAGCGACGCAGAGCTGGTCGAGGCCATCGCCGCGGTGCTGCTCACCGAGGCCTTCAACCACAAGAACCTGCAGCCGGTCGACGGCCGCCTGGCCAACGGCATGAGCGTGATGGCCATGGCCGCGCATACCGGCTGCAACACGGTGTATGGATCCACAGCGCCGAACAACCCCCATCCCTACCCCTGGATGAACTCACTCTTCCAGGACGGCGTGACCGTGGGCTGGCTGATGGGCGAGAGCTTTATCGTCGATCACGCGCGCCGCTCCGTCATTCCCGAGCGTCTGGCCGACATCCTGCTCACCCGCGACAGCAATACGATCTCAGAGGAGGAGTATTACCACCTGAGCCACTTCACCGACGCCCTGATGAGCGATCAGGAAATCGCCGAACTGCCCAAAGTCTGGGTGGTCGGCGGCGACGGCGGCATCGGCGACATCGGCTACCAGAACACGTCGAAGGTCGTCCTGCAGAATCGGCCCAACGTCAAGGTCCTGATGCTCGACACCCAGGTCTACTCCAACACCGGCGGCCAGAACTCCGACTCCACGCCCATGCTTGGCGGCGGTGACATGAACACCTTCGGCTCCGCCACACAGGGCAAGAACACGGAGAAGAAGACGGTGGCCGAGACCTTCCTCGCAGGGCACGGTTCGCCCTTCGTGGCGCAGGTCTCGATGGCCAATGCGCCCAAGCTCTACCGGGCGATTCTGGACGGCCTCGAGTATCGCGGCACCATGTTCCTGCAGGCTTTTACCACCTGCCAGCCGGAGCACGGCGTCGCCGACGACATGGCTCTCTTCCAGGCGCAGAGAGTTCGCGACTCCCGCGGCGTACCGGAGTTCGTCTTCAACCCCCGCCTCGGCGAGACGTACCAGGAAGCTCTCGACCTCAAGGGCAACCCGTCCATCGATTTGGATTGGTACGAAACCAAGAACAAGGTCACCGGCGAGACCTCGCGTTACACCGTTGCTCACTGGTGCACCACGGAGGCCCGCTTCCGCAACCACTTGAAGAAGCTCAAGCCGGAAGCGGCAGCCAAACTTATCCCGCTCGATAACATGCTGGTCCGCATTACGCAGCAGGACGCGGTTTACCGCCATTACCTGAACCCGGCCCACCGCGCCTTCATCCCCGACTTCGGCGTCTATATCACTTACGAAGAAGGCGGCAAGACGCAGTACCGCGCACTTAGCCGTCAGTTAGTGATGTTCTGCGTGGAGCGGCGGAAGGCATGGCGCATGTTGCAATCCAAGGCCGGGATCGTGAACCGCGAGTACCAGGCGCAGAAAGCCCTCCTCGCCGAAGTCGACTCCGGCAAACTACCGCTGGATGAGTTCCTGGCTCACGGCGAGGAGATGCTCAAGGAACGGATCAGCGGCGGGGTGTTAGCCAAGGTGTAACTCCAGGTTGGATACAAAACCGGCAGAGTTCATCCCAAACACAGGGCGCAGACCTGGGGCTAAGTAGATTGAAATTGTGCAGTCACGAAGCAAAAATTCGTGGCTGCACAATCCACCCTGGGGGCAAAGCTGTTTTTCACTCTAAACCGCGTGCTCGGAGTCGGGATTGTCGAAGCGCGTGTACTTCGAGATGAAGTTGAGCTGAACGGTCCCGGTGGGACCGTTGCGCTGCTTGGCCAGAATGATTTCGGACTTCGCCTTGTCGGACTCCGACATCTCCTCACTGCGGTTGTAGTAGGCCTCGCGATGGATAAAGGCCACCACGTCGGCATCCTGCTCGATGGAGCCCGACTCGCGCAAATCGCTCAACATGGGGCGCTTGTCGTCACCGCGGCGTTCGCTGGCACGGGAGAGCTGCGAAAGGGCCACCACCGGCACGTCCAGTTCCTTGGCCAGAGCCTTCAGTCCGCGCGAGATGGCCGAAACCTCCTGGGTGCGGTTCTCGTAGTGCTTGCCACCGGCCGAGGGCAGTGTGGCCGTCATCAACTGCAGATAATCCACCATGATCAGGTCCAGTCCCCCGGAGTTCTGCTTGAGCCGGCGCGCCTTGGCCCGCATCTCGGAGAGCGAAATGCCCGCCGAGTCATCGATGAAAAGCTGCGACTCAACCAGTTGTCCCAGGGCGCTGGTCAGCTTGTCATGGTCCTCGCGGCCCAGGAAGCCGGTCTGCAACTTGCGCTGATCCACCCAGGCCTGCGAGGCCAACATGCGGCGCAGCAGTGACTCCTTGCTCATTTCCAGGCTGAAGACGGCCACGGTGGCGTTCTTGAGGACCGCCGCGTTCTGGCAGATGTTGATGGCCAGCGCGGTTTTGCCCATCGACGGGCGGGCGGCGATGATAATCAGTTCGCCCTTTTGCAGGCCGCTGGTCATGCGGTCCAGTTCGGTAAACCCGGTGGCCAGGCCGGTGACTTCGCGGCTCTCCTTGTAGAGGTTGTCGATGCTGCCAAAGGAGTTCTGGACGATCTGATCGAGACTCTGGAGGCCATGGGTGATGCCCTTTTCGCTGACTTCCATCAGCTGCGTCTCGGCCGAGCCCAGCACTTCGAGAGCCGTCTCGCTCTGGTCGGCGGCGCGGGCAATGGCCGCCGAACAGATGCCCATAAGCCGGCGCAACAGGCTCTTGTCCTTGACGATGCGGACGTATTCCTCGATCACCGGCCGGCGGGGCAAACCCTCCGTGAGCGACGCCAGGTACGCAACGCCGCCGATAGCCTCGATTTCCTTGTACCGGGCCAGCTCATTCGACAGCGTCACGATGTCGACGGCGCGCTGCGCATTCAGCAACTCCGTCATGCGCAGGAAGATGCGCCGGTGCGAGTCGAGCGAGAAGTCGTCCGCGTCGATGCGCTCGGCCGCCTCGGCATGTGCGGCATTGTCGAGCAGAATTGCGCCCAGGATGGTCTTTTCGGCGTCGATGTTCGCCGGCAGTCCGGCGTCGAGCCGTAAATCGGGGATGGTAGCCATATCTAAAAAGTCTAGGCCGATAGCGGGCCGGCCAGTGTTGTGAAGATTCCGGCCCGGCCGTGGAAAACAGGTCCCTGGCCAAGCCTGCATGGAGAATCGCTGGTTCGGAGTAGCCAGCTTACGCGGGCCGGGCCAATCAACGCGCTTACCCCGAGATTCGGGGTCTTGTCACCGTCGCCGGTTGCTTGGGTGTGATATGTTTATTCGCCGAGAGGGGGAAGGATGAAGAAAACACTCTCAATCTTTCTCTGTATCCTTTTTCCAATCAGCGCTTTTGCTGGCGATAACAGTTACAAGATTGTTTACGATGGCGGGTCGGTAGCCGGCGCAAAGGCCGGAAGCGACATGAAGTTGTATATCGAGGACACCAGCATCCGGATCGTGAAAGACAAGACGGACGTTGCAGTCATTCCGGCCGCGGCCATAACAGAAATCAGCTACGGGCAGGATGTTCACCGGCGAGTCGGAGCGGCCATCGGCATTGGCGTCTTCACCTTGGGTATTGGTGCACTGATGGCTTTGTCGAAGTCGAAGAAACACTTCGTGGGCATTACTTGGGACGACGGCGGCAAGAAGGGCGGGTTTGCCTTTCAGGCGGACAAGAATGATTACCGGGGATTGTTATCCGGGCTCGAAGGCATTACTGGGAAGAAATCTGTCGATTCAGACGCCATGACCGTAAAGAACTGAAAAAATGATGTGCAAGGGCGCGCGAGTTTCCTTGACTGAGGGAGTCGTTCAGCCCTGTCCTACTTATTGAAAAATCTGGTCGTTTTCGCATGTTATGCCGGTTGAAGAACCGGCATAACATGCCTGTCGAGTTTCCGTTTGCGCTGCCGCTTTCCGCCCCAGAATCGGCTTCAGGGCCGCCTTGCTACCCCTTTAGCGAACCTGTTCTGCAACCACTTCGACTTCCTCGTGCCGTGTACCGCCCGGAACATCGAACGATCCAAGTACCTGCGCCTTGCCTGGAACCAGCGCCGACAGGCCTTCCAGCGAGGTCTGTTGAATCACCGGGTCCTGCGCACCGACGCCCGATTTCTCTTCTGCGAGGCTCGATTGTTCAACCTTGCTCCGCAATTGCAGGCTATCCAGATGGCCATCGAGCGAAGCTTCAATATTGAGTCCTATATCGACGTATTGCACCTGGGAGCCGGGGGTTGACGATTCCGAGCCCGACGCGACCATGACAGGAACCCTGTGGCCTTGTTTGAGCACCGTCTTGCCTCCCGCAACCACGATCAGGGCCAGATGCTGCGCCGCGAGGCGCTTGCCCCCGTCCATCTCGGTGATCGTGTAGGTGAGGCGGTAGGTCCTGGGCGCCCGGTTCAGATCCGCGACCATCTTCTGCGCAAGCTGAAAGTCTTCGGCGGTTCCGCGCATCGTAATGGCGCTCTGCGACGCCACCAGGTAGATCCTGGCCTTCGGAAGCATGTTGCGCAGCGCCGTCTGAAAATCCACTGCTTCGTTCTGCTGGCTGAGGTTGGTCAGGTAAAGGGTTTGATACGTCTCTGCTTCTGACTTGGATTCCGCGGGCGGCGTCTGCGCGCCTGCGCCAAGTGCGGGCAGCGCCAAAGCCAGCGCCAAGGCCGCATACAACGGGGTCATCTTCGTTGCCCGTCTTCCGCTTTCGTCACATCTCATCTCTCGCCTTTCAGAATTGCTTCTTGGGAAATTGCCGGGCGCTTCCAGCTACGAAATCTCCCGATCCCTTCATCTGAAAAGACGCAGCGGGGGCCTTTCTGCTCGGCAACGCGGGCAGCCCATGAAAAGGCCGCCCCAAAAGGCGGCCTTGAAAGGAGAGGTTGATGAAGACAATCAATCGATGCTGTCCAAATAGCAGGACAGCTTCTATTCCTGCTTCCACTTGAGAATCGGCTTCCTCGCCGCCTGCACTTCATCCAGCCGCGAGACCCGCGTCGAGTGCGGCGCCGTCTTCACCAGCTCCGGCGTCTCCTCCACTTCCTTGGCAATCGAGCGCATGGCCGCGATGAACTGGTTCAGCTCCTCCAGCGATTCGCTCTCGGTGGGCTCGATCATCAGCGCGCCGTGGACGATCATCGGGAAGCTGACCGTGTAGGGGTGGAAGCCGTAGTCGATCAGGCGCTTGGCAATGTCGCCGGTTTTCACGCCCAAAGCCGCCTGGCGCTTGTCGCTGAAGACCACCTCGTGCATCGACGCGGTCGTGTACGGCAACTCATAGATGTCTTCGAGCTTGGCGCGGATGTAGTTGGCGTTGAGCACGGCGTCTTCCGTGGTCTGGCGCAGGCCGTCCGGTCCGTTGGCCAGGATGTAGGCCAGCGCGCGGATGAACATGCCCACGTTGCCGTAGAAGGCGCGCACCCGGCCGATGGATTGGGGCCGGTTGTACTCCCACGTCAAACTGGAATTGCGGCTTTCCACCTTGTCGGCGGAAGAACGCGGAGTGGACGGGGCACGGAACATGGCGGGGGTGCCGGCAGAGGATGGGTCCGCGCCCTCGGATTCCCAGGTTCCGGAGTTGGCGCTCTTCGCGCTGTTCTCCACCCGGACCAGCACTGGAATCGGCAGAAACGGCTCAAGAAACGCCTTGCAAGCCACGGGGCCGGAGCCGGGACCGCCGCCGCCGTGGGGTGTCGAGAAGGTCTTGTGCAGGTTCAGGTGCATCACGTCCACGCCGAAGTCGCCGGGACGCGCCTTGCCCACCAGGGCGTTCATGTTGGCGCCGTCCATGTAGAGCAGTGCACCCTTGGCGTGCAGGATTTCCGCGATCTTCTCGATCTGGCTCTCAAAGACGCCAATGGTCGAGGGGTTGGTCAGCATCAGGGCTGCGGTCTCTTCGTCCACCTGCCGGGCCAAGGCGTCCAGGTCGATGCCGCCCTCGGCGTTGGACTTCAGATTTTCGACCGTGTAGCCGGAGATGGCCGCGGTGGCCGGGTTGGTACCGTGGGCTGAGTCGGGAATGAGCACCTTGGTTCGGGCATTGCCATTGGACTCGTGCCAGGCGCGGACCAGCAGAATTCCGGTCAGTTCGCCATGCGCCCCGGCGGCCGGTTGCAGGGTGATCGCGTCCATGCCGGTGATTTCCAAAAGGCAACGCTGCAACAGGTCGACGACTTCAAGAACTCCCTGGGCCAGTGACTCAGGCCGGTAGGGGTGCGCCTCGGCCAGACCCTCGATGCGGGCCACGTACTCGTTCACACGCGGGTTGTACTTCATTGTGCAGGAGCCCAGCGGATACATGCCCAGGTCGATGGCATAGTTCCAGGTGGAGAGCCGCGTGAAGTGGCGGATGATCTCGATTTCGCTCAACTCCGGCAGCTCCGCACTTGTCTTGCGATGGGCGGCGCCCAGCTGAGCTGCGGCATTCACAGCCGGCACGTCCAGCGGCGGCAGCATGTAAGCGTGTTTGCCGGGTGAGGAGATCTCAAACAGCAGAGCCTCGTTCTGGCTCAGGTGGGGGCGGACTCTCATGCAGGCTGCGGAAACGGTTGCGTCGTTTGTCATCGGATTCCTCTTACGCCTCCACCGGCTTGGCAGCCAGCACATTGGCCGCGGCGTCGATCTGTGCGCGGGTCACGACTTCGGTGGCGCACCACAGCGTTGCGTTGCCCAGTTCCGGATACCAGCGGCTCAATGCGATGCCGCCGACAATCTTCTCATCCAGAAGCCGCTGGCTCCATGCCGCCGGCGCCTCTTCGGTTTCGAGAACGAACTCATGGAAGTGCGGCGCACCGGTGAACAGGAGCTTCGCTCCGTCCTGCGATCCGAGCTTTTCCGCTGCATAAGCAGCCTTGGCCAGGTTGTGCTCGGCCAGTTCGCGGATCCCCTCCTTGCCGTAAACGGCCAAGAAGATCGTAGCCATCAGCGCGACCAATGCCTGATTGGTGCAGATATTCGAGGTCGCTTTTTCGCGACGGATGTGCTGCTCGCGCGTGGAAAGCGTGAGGCAGAAGCCGCGGTTTCCATTCCCATCCACCGTTTGCCCCACCAGCCGGCCGGGCATCTGGCGCATGTACTGCTCCTTGCACGCAAGGACGCCGCAGAACGGGCCGCCGTAACTGAGCGCGACGCCGAAGGACTGCGCCTCCATGCTGACGATATCGGCTTCGACTGGCGGACGGACCACGCCGAGCGAGATGGCTTCGGCAATGGAAACGATCAGCAAAGCTCCCTTGGCGTGGGCGATGGCCGCAATGGCCGGAATGTCTTCGATGACGCCGAAGAAGTTGGGACTTTGGACGAGAACCGCTGCAGTCTCTTCGGTGACTGCCGCATCCAGAGCGGCCAGATCCACGCGCCCGGTCTTGGCATCGTAGCCCACCACCGCTGTGGAGAGCGCCTGGTGCAGCGAATAAGTCGCCATCACTTCCCGGTACTCGGGATGCACGGTCGCGGCCACCACGGCCTTGTCCCGGCGGGTAATGCGCATGGCCATGCGGACCGCTTCCGCGGCGCCCGTGGAACCGTCGTACATGCTGGCGTTGGCCACGTCCATGCCGGTCAGCTCGGCGATCATGGTCTGAAACTCGAAGATGGCTTGCAGCGTTCCTTGCGTGATCTCGGCCTGGTAGGGCGTGTAGCTGGTCAGGAACTCGCCGCGCTGCACCAGTGAGTCGATAATCACCGGGCGGTAGTGGCGATAAGCGCCTGCGCCCAGGAAGCTGGCATAGTCGGTGGCGTTCTTCTGGCCGGCCGCCTTGAAGTAGTCAATGATCTCGCTCTCGGCGTGAGCGCGGGGCACGTTCAGGTCCTGCTTGATGCGGTGCTCGGCGGGGATGACCGAAAAGAGATCGTCGATGGAAGCAGCGCCGATTTCGGCCAGCATCTGCTGGCGTTCGGCGGGAGATTTGGGCAAGTAGCGCATAGGATGATTATTCCTCTTGAGACTAAGACCAGGGGTTAGAGATCAGGGGGCAGGGGGCAGAAACCGAGAGACCTGCGGTGCGTGAAGGTGTGTCTTTCCACCCATGCACCAGAACACCACTCGCGCACCGAGATCTGTCCGCGGGGATCCCGATAAGCGCCAAGGCTAGTGAACGTGCCTTTGTTGCTGAAGCCGGATGGGCCGGGTCTTTTCTGATCCCCGATCCCTGTTCCCTGATCCCTGCTCCTCTAGCTCTCTTCCGCGATGAATGCCTCATAGGCCGCGGCGTCCAGCAGCTTCGCAACATCGGCGGGATCGGCAACCTCGACCTTGATGATCCAGGTTTCGTGAGGCTTTTCGTTGATCTTGTCGGGAGCGTTCGTCAGTTCCTCGTTCACCGCGGTCACGGTGCCGGTGACAGGTGAGTAGAGGTCGCTGACGGCCTTCACGCTTTCAACCGAACCAAAGGTCTCGTTGGCGGTGACTGCATCACCCACCTTGGGCATGTCCACATAGACGATGTCGCCCAGGGAATTCTGCGCGTAGTCGGTAATGCCGACGGCCCCGATGGAGCCCGTGAGCTCGATCCATTCATGTTCGCGGGTGTAGCGATAGTTGGCAGGGTAAGACATGGCGATTGCGGTCCTCCAAGGAGATGAAATTCTAGTGTACGACGTGGGGAGGCTGGGGGAAAACCCAGGGGGCGCAAGATGAAAATGCAGGGAATGGGGAATAGGAACCTGCTCACAGGAGCAGCGATGCTATGCCGGACAGAAGCCAGGGTAAGGCGCCAGCGGCACCACAAAGAGGATTTCCATCATGCCGGTCTGGTTGATGGGCAGAGTGGCCAGGGCGGCGCGGACTTCGGCCTCGCCGGGAGCCTCCCACAGAATGGCTGCGCCGGGCACATCATCCCGCTTCCAGATCTGGCGCAGAATACCGCTCGCATAGAGTTCCCGCACGCGCAGGCTTTCGCCGGCAAGCAGCTCAGAGGTAAAGGCTTCCGGCGGAAAGGCGTCGGTGCGGCGGCGGGATAGGGTAAGGATTTGCATGAGGAAATTGTAAGACAGGGCCCTAGTTGGGCGCACCCGTGGTTTCTTCCGCGGCGAAGGTGCATTCCCGGCACTGGCAGACCCGGCGCAGGTACTCCCAGGAGTAGATACCGCCATTGTGCCCGTCGAGCCAGTTGAACTGCAGGGCGTAGCGTCCGACAGGATGAACGCTGGCGGGCTTGGAGGGCGGCGTATACATGGGAAGCAGCTCGGCGGGCTTCGGCTTGGGCTGACCCGGCTTGCGGCCCTCGGCTTTGCGCTCTTCGATGCAGGTGGCGCAGGGGCAGGCTTCGCGGAGCCAGGCGAAGGTCCAGGCGCTGCGGTGGCCGTCGACCCAGTCGATCTCCAGGCCCTTGCCCGTGGTCAGCAGGACGCGAACCTTCTCCGGGGTAATGGCGATGCGCGGCAGAGGCTGATTGGCCTCCTCCTCGCGCGCTTCCTGCTCTTTGGGAACGATGCGTATGCCTTCGTGACTCATGGCTCTATTTTAGTGGGAATCTCAAGTTCACGCGGCGATTCGCGAAGAGAGCGGGGCGGCTTGTTCTTGGAGGAAAGGCCGCCTTGCGCTCCTTGCGTGCGGGTTCTGCTTTAGACGGCGAACACTACTTCCTTTGCGCTGGCCGACTCGATCAGCTTCACCGGGTAGTAGGCGTTGCGGGTGTACTGCTTCACCATGCGGTTGGTATTGAAGAAGGAACCGTTGAAGGCCAGCGTATTGCGCATCAGGCGGGCCCACTTCTCCGGCGCCGCCAAGTAGAGCGGAACCACGGCGGTTTCAAGTTTCTCGTAGAGCGAGCGGGCCTCCGCGGCATCGTCGGCGCCATCTTCAATGGCCCAGCCGGTGAAGCCCTCGATGCAGCCCTCGATCCACCATCCATCCAGGATCGAAAGGCTGGGGACGCCGTTCAGTGCCGCCTTCATGCCGCTGGTGCCAGAGGCCTCATAGGGGCGTTTGGGCGTATTCACCCACACATCCACGCCAGCCGTGAGCAGTGCGCCCAGATCCCAAGCATAGTTTTCCAGGTAGACGATTCGCAGCAGGTCGTTCGACAGCCTGGCTGCTTCCTCGATGACCTGCTGGATGAGAGCTTTTCCCGGCTCGTCCTGGGGGTGCGCCTTGCCCGCGAATAGAATCTGCAACCCGCCGGCGGCTGTGGCAATCTCCGCCAGCCGTTTGGGGTCGGTAAACAGCAGCGTGGCGCGCTTGTAAGTGGCGGCACGGCGGGCAAAGCCCAGCGTCAGCACCTTGGGATTGAGCACCAGCCCGGTGCGCTTGGCCACTTCGGTCAGCAGAGCCTCTTTGGCGCTGGCATGCGCCGCTAGCATCTTCTGCTCCGGCAGGTCGATGGCGTTGCGCAGGTAGAGATTGTCGCGCCGCCAGGCCGGAATATGCTCGTCCAGCATCTGCTGAACCGGCTCGGAAACCCAGGTGGGCGCATGCACGCCGTTGGTGATCGAGTCGATGGGAAACTCGGGGAACATCTCGCGGGAAACCTTGCCATGCTGCAAGGCCACGCCGTTGGCATAGCGCGAGAAGCGCAGCGCCAACAGCGTCATGTTTAGCATTCCGTCGCGGAAGCAGCCGGTCTTCTCCAGCCGCGCTGCCCGGTCGCCACCGAGAATGCGAATGGTCTGCTCGGTAGAGAAGCGGTCGTGTCCGGCCGGGACCGGGGTGTGCGTGGTAAAGACGCACTTCTTGCGCACCTGTTCGATGTCGGTCGCCGTGGCCGCGCCCAGCGGTCCGCCGCCGAGCTGGCTCTCCAGCAGGCCCAGCGTCAGCAAGGCCGCATGCCCCTCGTTCATGTGGTAAACATTGACGCGCTGGCCCAAAGCCTTGGCCATGCGCACCCCGCCCATGCCCAGCACAATCTCCTGCTGCAGCCGGTAGTTGGTGTCGCCGCCATACAGGTGATCGGTCAGGCCCCGATCCCAGCCCGAATTCTCGTCCAGGTCCGTGTCCAGCAGATAAATCGGCACCACGTGTCCGTAGCGGCCCACCAGGTCATAGCGCCAACAGCGCACCGTCACAATGCGGTCTTCCACCGAGACCGTAACCCGCGCCGCCTCTGCCGTACAGAAATCCGCCGGATTCCACGGCTGCACATCCTCGCTCTGCACCCCGGCATGGTCCAGATGCTGCTGGAAGTAGCCTTTGCGGTGCGCCAGAGTGAAGGCCATCAGCGGAACGCCCAGGTCGGCTGCGGATCGCAGCGTATCTCCGGCCAGGACGCCGAGACCGCCGGAGTAGGTAGGCATGTTGGGATTGATCGCAATCTCCATTGAGAAGTACGCGACCAGACCGGAGATGGGGAAGGCTTCATACGAAAATGGCTTGGATGATGTTGGCTGCATGGTCTTTATTTCTCCGCCGCGCTCCCTCATTCGGGAACGACGGCCTGGGAATCGATGTCTTGCGTTATTTGCCGGGGATTCACAGTACTTCCCGGTCATTTTGTGGGCAAACTGCAGCCAATTTTAGCAGGATTGTTGATTCCCCTTGTAGCCTAATCGGCACATTTTGCTGTTCAAGGAGAAGTTTCAGGAATGAAAAATGCCGGGACTTCTGGAAGCGGCTTTTACCGCAAGCTCAAAAATCCCGGCATGGTTCTTCCTGCAGGATGTTGACCGGATTCAGGTTACCTGCCCATGGGCAAATTACTTCACCTGGTGAGCGCCTCCCGAGGCGTGGCAAACGTGAATCTGGGGCACAATGCCGAATTTGGCGGTATAGCGCTTACCCAGCTCCTCGGCAAAGGCCTTGGCCTTGCTCCGTTCCACCAGGTTGATGGTGCAGCCGCCGAATCCGCCGCCGGTCAACCGTGCGCCGATCAGGCCAGGAATGTCCTGGGCCAGCTCGACCATCGCGTCGGCCTCCACGCAACTGCCCTCGAAGTCCTTACTGTAGCTCCAGTGCGCCTCGGCCATCAGACGGCCCACTTCGGTCAGATCGCCCTTTTCGAGAGCCTTTTCCGCGGCCACGGTGCGCAGGTTCTCGCTGATCACGTGACGCGCGCGCATCAGCGACTTGGGCTCCATCTCAGAGCCCCATTTCTCCAGGTCTTCGAGCGTCGCGTCGCGCAGGAAAGGGACATTGCCGCGGTGGCTGTTGATGACGGCACAAGCGGCCTCGGATTCGCGGCGGCGGGTCGGGTAGTCGCCCCCGGCAATCGAGTGCTTGACCATGGTGTTGGCAATCACCAGCGCCACGTCGGGCGGAATCGGAGCCAGCTTGAAGCTCAGATCGCGACAATCCAGCAGCAGGGCGTGGTTTTCTTCGCCATTGGCGCTGATGAACTGGTCCATGATGCCGCAGTTGGCGCCCACAAACTCGTTCTCCACGCGCTGACAAAGCCGCGCCAGCACCGGCCCCGGATAGCTGGCCCCGATGAGGGACAGCACGGCCAGGGAGGTGGCCACTTCCAGGGCGGCCGAGCTCGAAAGCCCCGATCCCAGGGGCACGTCGCCCCACAGGCTCAGGCTGAAGCCGGGAATCTTGTGGCCTTCGCCGGTCAGTATGGCAACCACGCCCATCGGGTAGTCGGTCCAGTGCTTGCTGGCCGCGACCGGCAAAGCCGACGCATCGAAGGTACGTTCCTCTTGGTAGTTCTCTGAATAAAGGACGATCTTGCCGTCGCTGCGCGGCGAAATGCCGGCCAGCGTGGCAAAGTCAATGGCCGCGGGCATGACGAAGCCCTCGGCGTAGTCGGTGTGTTCGCCAATCAGGTTGACGCGGCCCGGCGCCACAAAAATGGCAGGTTCCGCCTGAAAGCGGGCGAGATGGAGAGAGCGCAGTGCGGCTGGATCATGCATATCGTTTCACATCCTGTAGGGTTTCAGAATCAACAATCATCGGCCAGGAGTCGTTTGCTCCCGGCGCCAATTCCAGCGACCACAGACCGCCAGTCGCCAGTGAATCCAGAGGCGCTTGCAACAACTTATGGCCACTGGGGCGAATAGAGACAATCTTTCCGTAGGGTTGCGGGAAGATGGCCGCGGTACACCCACGGGCCTGAATGAGAACGTTTTCTTTCTTGGCCCCAATTCTTCCGGCGTGCGGCGTCATCCCTGCTCCCCCATGACCTCTGCAGTGGCATCGATCAGTCGTTCCCAGATTCTGTCGAGCCAGGCCTCGTGTTCAGGCTTCATCAGTACGGATCGGAGGCAAGTCACCAAGCTGTCTCCAACTCCGGTTTCTGCACATCCCTCCGGCTCGAACCAGAGTTGCGGCAATTGTACAAGAGCCAAGTGCAAATCCCGTGCGGCACAGGCCACAAAGACCTTCTGCGCCATCTCCGACGCCTCTTCCGCCGTCTTCGCCGCCAGTTTCCACACCACAATATCCAGCTCCGGCCCGCCGCCCGCGAGCGCCTGGAAATACCCGCTCTCGTTACGCCTTAGCCGCCGGTCGAGTTCGACCGCCGCCCGCCGCCCTGAAGCCAGCCCGCCGGCAAACTCACCGCCGGGCGCCAGAGGCAAAAGCCGCTGCGTGGCCCACAAGGCCACTGCCGCCGCCCCGGCGCGCGAACACTCCAGGCTGATCTCGCCCAGGTGCAACTCTTTCGAGGTGAAGTATGTATATGGCGACTCATGCTTATAAAACTGCCCCATGCAGTGGTCATGGAAGAGCACGCACCCGCAGCCGTAAGGCTGAAGCCCGTGCTTGTGCGGATCAATCACAATCGAATCCGCCTGGCTCATACACGCGTAGGCCCGCCGTGCCGGCTCGTCCAAGGCCTCCGGGATCAGCCGAAAATAGCCGCCGTAGGCTCCATCCACATGCACCCTGAAGCCGTACCGCTCCTTGAGCGCCAGAATCTGGTCCAGCGGGTCCACCGCGCCAATGGCCGTCGAACCCAGCGTCGCCACCACCGTTCCCACCCCGCCTTTGCGCAACTCGGTTTCCAGGGCCTCCATGCTCATCCGACCCCGGTTGTCGGCGGCAATCTCCGTATAGTCCAGCTTCAGCACGCCGGAGATACGCCGGTGCGTGTAGTGCGCCTGCTCCGATCCCACAATCCGTTTGCCGCTCTTGCCGGCGTCCGCCAGTTGGCCGGAGACCCACAGCGCTTCCAGGTTGGCCAGTGTGCCGCTTGAGGTCAGATGGCCCAGGTATTCGTTCCAGCCAAAGATGCCGGCAATCTCCCGGACCGCCTCAATCTCCATTACCGAACTGGCCCGGCCGCCATCGCGTGCGTGGTTGTTGGGGTTGATGGTCATGGCCAGCGCATAGGTGGCCCGCGCCACCGGATGCGGCGACTTGAGCATCTGCCCGGCATAAAGAGGATGGAAATAGGGGTAATTGTCGGCCAGACGCTTGGCTACCGTGCCCAGAACCCGCTCGATTCCCTCCGTATCCACGGCAGGGCTAAAGGCGGGAAGAGAACTGAACTCGTCTTCAAGCAGCGCGGTGGCGCGCCGCAATAAATCAGGGACCTGATCCTGAAGCATGGAAACCTATCCCCCTGTTCCGCGGGAAATTCCCATTATAAAACCATATTTATCAAAGTCTTCCTGGAGCGGGAATCGGGATTCCTCTGTCAGAGCAACAATCTTGCGCTCTTTTCTTGCGGAGGATGCTACACTACTGCCAGCGTTAGAGTCGAACCGGGCGTGAGCAGCACTCGCCCAACCAAGCAAGATTCTGCCAGTGGTCGCTCCGATTCATCCAGCGCAATTCAATCCAGGAAATTCGAGCACAATGGAACAAGGTACTGTGAAGTGGTTTAATGACGCGAAGGGTTTCGGCTTCATTTCGCGCCAGAACGGCGAAGACGTTTTCGTGCACTATTCTGCAATCAACTCCAGTGGTTTCAAGAGTCTGCAGGAAGGGCAAGCCGTGCAATTCAACGTTGTAAAGGGGCCCAAGGGATGGCAGGCTGCCGACGTGCAGCCGCTTTAAACCCATAGGCCAGATTCCGGCAGAATCTAGCTGACACACGAAAGGGTAGGGAGTGATCCCTGCCCTTTCGTGTGTCTACGCCCACCATGGGCGCACTCTTGCGGGTGTAACTCCCGTCGTAAGCGGATCATTGCGAGCATTCCACTTCTCTGTTGACCTCAGTTTTTCGAAACGCCCGTGCGGAGCCAGATGAAACGCCAGCAAAAACCGCGCAATCACAATCTGCTTCTGGCTGGCGTCGTGGCATTTGCCGTGCTTTTGCTGTTGTTGCGGCTGTTCAACTTCGTCCATGGGCATGGACGGACGCGGTGAGCGGCCATTGCGGCGCTTGCCTGGGGCTATTCCCGACCTTGTCCCATCCACCACGCCTTAATGAACTTCCAATGGATATAAACGGAATGGTTCAGGTGCAGCAGCAGCCCTTCGCGGCCATCCAGAAAGCCCAGCCGGAAAAAGTAGTTGTAGATAAACGTCGCCCAGGGATTCAGCACCGCGTTCCACAGGAATGAGGGCAGCGACTTGCTGGTGCGGCCCTTCTTGGCCAGCAACTCCGCAATCTCTGAGCTGTAGCGGTTCATGTGCTCGAGATAGACGACCATGTTGGGGTAGGCATAGTGGAGCATGTCGCCCTTGAGCTTTCCCCGTGGCCCCTCGAATTGTGGCGTCGAGTGCGGACCGGCTCCCTCGCTGAGGCGCGCCGAACCTCGCTTGAAAAGCCGCAGCTTGCGGTCGGGATAGAAGCCGCCGTGGCGCATCCAGCGGCCGAAAATCAGGTTCAGCCGCGGAATCCAGTAAGCATCGTATTTGGGCTCGCCGCTGAGCACCTGGCGGATCTCGTCTTGCAACTTCGGCGTCAGCACCTCGTCGGCGTCGAGCAGCAGAATCCAGTCCGAGGCGCACAGGTCGAGAGCTACATTCTTCTGTTCGCCGTGGCCGCCGAAGGCGTGATAACTGGTCTTGGCGCCGAAGGATTGGGCGATTTCGAGGGTGCGGTCCTTCGATCCCGAGTCGACCAGAATAATCTCGTCGGCCCAGCGAACGCTCTCCAGGGTGCGGGGCAGATTCGCCTCCTCGTTCATGGCAATCATGGCGACGGATAGGGTCTTGGGCATCGAGTGAAGGATAAACCCGAGGGCCTCGGGAGCGAATGAACGCCGGATCTGGATGCGGGCGCTCCAGCCCGTCCAGACGCCTTCATGCTAGAGTGAAATTCCACAGGGGGAGAGGCGCGATGGCGGCTGGAATTCAGCTTCCCGGCAACGGCGAAACGATCGACTTGCAGCAGCAGGTGGCGCGCTTACAGGCACTGCTGGAGGCTTCGCGACAGGTGCACTCGACCGTTTGCGAGGAAGAGGTGCTGGAGCAGGTACTGCGCATCGTGGTGCGCGAACTGGAGATGGCCGGGGCGGCCTTTTCCGGCACAGGTCTGGCGTACGGCGATGAGTTGGCGCTGGCCGCGAAAGACGGCGTCGCGTTTCCCGCGTATCCGCTTGAGGACCGCCAGGGCCGGGCGATGGCCGAACTGGTGGTGGCGCCGCCCGAGGGCCGCGAACTGACGCTCTACGAGACTGACTTTATCGAGGGGCTGGCGCTGCAGGCCGCCGTGGCTCTGGAGAACGCCCGCAACCACAAGCGCAACATCGAGTATGCCCGCGTACAGCAGGATTTGGACGCGGCCCGCGCCATTCAGCGCTCGCTGCTACCGCAGAAGCTGCCCTCCATTCCTGGCTACTCAGTGGCCTTCCGCTCCGCCGCCTGCTACGAGGTGGGCGGCGATTACCTGGACATTGTGGAGCAGCCCGACGGCAGCGTGCTGATGGTGGTGGCCGATGTGGCCGGCAAGGGCATGGCTTCGGCCATCATGTCCACCAGCTTCCGGTCGGCCTTCCGCGCCATGGCGGCCGAAGGAATGCCGCTGGGCGACCTGGCCACGCGCATGAACCAGCACCACTGGGCGGAGGGCGAAGAGGCGCGCCGCCGCTATGTGACGGCCATCTTCCTGCGCTTGCACCCGGAAGCCGGTGAGTTGGAAGTGGTGAACGCCGGCCACAACCCAGGGTTCTTCTTGCAGCCGGGCCAGGAGCCGCGATTGTTTGAGGCTGCGGGCACGCCGCTGGGCCTGTTGCCAGGCATGCGCTACTTAAGCGAGCACCACGTGTTTATACCGGGGACGCGACTCCTCTTCTACACGGACGGGCTCACGGAAGTCTTCAAAGGGGATGAGGAGTTTGGCTCCGAACGGCTCCTGGACGTGTTTTTGAAGTGCCCGGCCCGAAAAGCCGATGATATTCTCGATGCATTGTGGGCGGCTATCGAAGAGTTTGCTGAAGGCGGCCCGCAGGGAGACGACATGACCGCTCTGGCGTTGTGCCGCGGCATGAACACCGGGGAGATGCTGGCATGATCGCAGCCAAAGCTACCAGCGTCGAAGTTCGCTTACCATCTCGGCTCGGCTATGAAAAGGTGGCCATGAGCACGGCGGCTGCCGTGGCCAAGCTGATGGGCTTCCGCGAGGCCCGCATTGAGGATCTGAAGACCGCCGTGGCCGAGGCCTGCATCAACGCCATCGAACACGGCAACCGGCTCAACGAAGCGCTCTCAGTGGGCGTAGTGATGAACGCAAGCGAGGATTCGCTCGAGGTCAAGGTCATCGACGACGGCAAGGGCATGAAAGGCCTCCCCCACAAGCCCGACATCGACCGCAAGATCAGCGGCCAGGAAGATCCGCGCGGCATGGGCATGTTTCTCATCCAGGCGCTGGTCGACGAGGCCGAATGGGTGGCTGGCGCGAACGGAAAGAGCAGTTATGTCCGGCTGATGATTCGGCTGGATAAAGTAGCGGATTAGCGCAAAAAGAATATGGAGACATGAAGATCGTGCAAAGCGATACCAAGGCGCGCGTGGACCAAATCACTTCCCCGGCCGGTCATCCGGTCACCGTCCTCCGATTCGAAGGCGATATCGCCAGCACTTCGAAAGACGCCGTTCTGGGCACCTATCAGGCATTGCCCAAGGAGTCGGCAAAGATAGTTCTGCTGGACTTTACCAAGGTGGACTACATCAATTCGAGCGGCATCGCGCTGGTAATCCAGATGCTGATCGAAGCCGCCAACTCCGCGCAAAAGGTCTATGCTTTCGGGCTTTCTGCGCACTTCACCAAAGTCTTTACCATGGTGGGCATCACCAAGTACGCCGGCCTCTTCCCCAGCCAGGGCGAGGCGCTGGCGGCGCTGTAGGCGGCGGATTCCGTTCCCCACTGCGCGTAAAATGGCCGGTATGAACCTAGAGGCGATTCAATCCGCAATCCGCGAGGCCGGCTTCGACGGCTGGCTGTTCTACGACCACCATCACCGCGACCCCATCGCCGGACGCATCCTGGGGCTGGACCCAAAGGCGCACACGACGCGGCGCTGGTTCTACTTTGTGCCCGCCGTGGGCGAGCCGCGCAAGCTGGTCCATCGCATCGAGCAGGGCCGCCTGGACTCTCTGCCCGGCGCCAAGGCGCTGTATTCGAGCTGGCAGGAGCTGGCCATTGGCCTGGAAGCCATGCTCTTCGACGCGACCAGAGTGGCCATGCAGTACTCGCCCAATAACGCCATCATGTACATCTCGATGGTCGATGCCGGCACGGTGGAGTTCCTGCGCGGGCTGGGCAAGCAGATCGTCAGCTCCGCCGACATGGTGAGCCAGTTTGAAGCCGTGCTGAGCGTCGAGCAGGTGGCCAGCCACGGCGTTGCGCAGCGTGCCATCGACGCAATCCTGGCCGAGGGCTGGCTGGAGATCGGCCGCCGCCTGCGTCCCGCTTCGGGCGTGGCGCATCCCTACACCGAATACGACCATGTACAGTGGCTCTCGGAAGCCATGCGCCGCGAGGGCCTGGTGTGGGATGACGGCCCTAACGTCAGCGTCAACGCCAACTGCTCCGACTCGCACTACGACCCCACCGCCGAGCACTCCTCCGCTATCAAAGAAGGCGATTTTCTGCTCATCGACATCTGGGCCCGGCAGGACAAGCCCGCCACGGTCTTCTACGACATCACCTGGACCGGGGTGGTGGGCCGCGAGCCCAGCGAGCGCGAGCAACTGGTCTTCCAGACCGTCCTCAACGCCCGCGACGCCGCCATCGACGCCGTCGAGCGGGCCTTTGCGGTCAACGAGCCCATCCTCGGCTTCGAAGCCGACGACGCGGCCCGCGCAGTGATCCACGCCGCAGGGTTCGGCGAGTACTTTACCCACCGCACCGGCCACAATATCGCCCAGGAACTGCACGGAGCCGGAGCGCATCTGGACAACCTGGAAACCCACGACGAGCGCCGCCTGCTGCCCAACACTTGTTTCTCGGTGGAACCCGGTATTTATTTGCCCGAATTCGGCGTGCGCAGCGAGATCGACATGATCACCGCTCCCGGCAAGGCCTGGGTTACGGGAAAGATTCAGCGCGAGCTGGTGCGAATATAGGTTCAGGTTGATGAGTGGTTTGCGCTTGAGGTGTGAACGAAAGGCCCTCTCCCCGGCGATCGGAGAGAGGGCCTTTCTGCACCGGAACGCGATTTAGTCGTCGTCGTCGGTTTTGGTGGGTGCAGCATTGTTGAACGCGCTGGCCGGGCGAACCGTTTTCTCGCCGGGATAGGGACGCGTGAAGCCGGTGGCTTCGTACCAGTTCAGATGGTTGACGGTGTCTGGATCTTCGGAGTCGGGCTTGGTCAGCTTGCCGGCGAAGATCTGGGCTTTCTTCTGGAGCCAAGCCGCCCGCAAGGCCTTGACCGCGGGGCTATCCGTTGACTTGGCTACACTCGCCGAAACGCCCTCGTCCAACGGAATCAGGTTCGGCACGTGCGTCCAGGGCTTGAAGTTCTCGGCGGGTGGATTGTCGAGGAAGGCCGTTGTCATCGGCGAGGCCACCAGGTCGAACTGGTTCATGGGCGTCAGGCCGAGAATCTGCTCGATCGTGCGGGTCAGGTTGACTTGCGTGTAGTAGTGGGAGTCGACGAATCCATTCTGCCGGACATACGGGCTGACGATATAGCCCGGGCTGCGGTGACCGTCTACGTGGTCAACGCCGTTCTGCGCGTCGTCTTCTTCGATGAAGATCGCCGAAGAGGACCACACCGGGCTGTGGCTGATGATGTCGACAAAGCGGCCAAGGGCGAGGTCGTTATCGGCCTGCATGGCGGGTCCGGTCGGCGGCCCGCCGGTGTGGTCGGAACTGATCCAAATGGTGGTCAACTGGGGCACAGTGCCGGCGGCCACGTCCTTGGCGAAGTCCTGTTTCCAGATATCGACGCGGAACTGATCGGGGATGCCCAAATCGAACTGCGGGTAGTTGTTGACAGTGTGCTTGATCACGTCCGGGAGCGGGGAGTGGGAGGAGACCGTTTTGTAGTAGAAGAGCTGCGGCTCCAGTCCGGACTCGTAACTCAGTGTGTCGTTGTAGAAGTCGGTCCAGCTCGGTTCGGTGGTTGACCCGGTGGGCGTGAGGAAGGTGTTGTACTCGACGTACTCGCCGTAGTTCTTCAGCTTGATGCCGGCCTTGGCCGCCAGGTTGAAGAGGTTGCCCTTGGCCTGATAGGCAATCGCGTCGCCGCCGTTGGAGGGATAGTCGCGGACCCAGTCCGGCGACTGGATGTCGTCGGAGTAGGGCGCCATGGCCTGGACGATCCAGTTGTGACCGTCGGCCGACTGGCGGCTGGGGTCGTAGAAGTTGTCGAAAAGCGGGAAGCGCTTCACCAGCGCGTGCGCGTTGGGCGTGACGTTGGCGCCGAAGACTGCCAGGGAGGCGTCGCCATTGCCGCCGGGAACGTCGCCCAGAATCTGATCGTAGGTGCGGTTTTCCCGGATGATCAGGAAGACGTGCTTGATCTTTGAAGGATCGCCGATCTTCGCCGGGATTGCGGTCGGCCTGGTGTACTTATTGCCCCCCGCGGCCGTCGAGATGTTTGTCTTGAGATCCCAGTGGTTGTTCTGGTAGACCTGCTGCGTCAACGTCTCCAAGGTCGAGCGATCCGGCAGGGGGACGATGCTGACGGTTCCAAGGTCCTGGTGAGTGTTGTAGCCGGTCACGCCCCAAGAGGTGCCGAAGGAATTCTGCGGCGCGATGCCGGTGGTGCCGATGCCCTTGTCGTTGGCAACGACCAGCGCATTGTCCGCCGCGTCCAGCACAACCGAACTCGGCGCATAGCCGACCGGGATCATCCCCTTGAGGGGGCTCCAGTCCCAGATGTCGAGGTCGACCAAGGCGACCGCGTTGGCGTTGTAGAGCGCGACGTAGGCGAGGTTGTTTACGGCATCGACGGCGATCGAGTTCGGCCCGGCGCCGTAGGCGGGCGTCTTCTCGCCGGGGACTCCGATGGGCAGCCCGAGGTCGATGGTGCGCGACACCTTTTTGGTGGTGGTGTCGATGACCGAGATGCTGTCGCTATAGGCATTGGCGACCAACAGGTACTTGCCCCAGAGGGCCATACCGGTCGGGTGCAGGCCGGTCGGGATGCTGTTGGTGACCGTAAACGAGTACAGGTCAATCACGGAAACGGTGCCGGTGGAGGTGGCGCCCGTCGGATTTGTGGCGACGACCGGGGTGCCGTCGGAGTATTCCTGGAAGTCGTTCTTGGTAGCAATCCGTCCGGCCTCGTTGGAGACGTAGGCGGTGGTGCCATCGGGCGAGATCACGACGCTGTGGGGGACGTTCCCGACGCGGATCTGCGCGCCCTGTACGGGCGTCTTCTTGGTCAGGTCGATCTTGGCCAGCGTGTCGTTCACATCCAGCACGACATAGGCTGTCTTGCCATTCGGCGCGACCGCGATGCCGGTGGGATAGGAAGTGCCATACGAGTAGGTATAGCCGCAGGGGATTGCAAAGCTGCCGGTGGTTCCCGGAGGGCTGTTCGGAAAGCAGGTGACGGTGTTCAGGATATTGTCAGAACCTACTCCGGGGATGGTGAAGACGGAGCCGTCCACCGGAACACTGACGTGGGCATAGTCCGAGAGCAAACCTTCCGCGTTGACGCTGGCGATGGCAACATAGCTGCTGTCCTGGCTGAAGAGCAGGTACTTGCCGTTCGGCGTATAGGTGATGCCGGTGGAACTGCCGCTCGCATCCGTGCCGAGCGTCTTGTAGCTCTGCAGGACAGCACCAGTCCTGGTGTTGAAGATCTGAACGGCCGTCGAGGCGCCCATGGTAAGGACGGCGGCGGTGTGATTGCCGGTGGGGTTGAGCGCGACAGCCTTGGCGCGGACCCGGATGCCGAGATCGACCTGGGTGCCGGTGGGGGTGATGATTGTGCCGTTGCTGACGACGTAATCGCCGTTCGGCTGCGGGCCTGTGGTGTAGGTTGGGAACGGCACGGATTGACCCCAGAGCGCCGGAACGCTCAGTCCCACCGCCAGCAGGCCGGCGAGTGGACGCAGCAGGTTAATCCCAGAGTGATTTCGAGAAGTCTTTGGGGACATGGTTCGTACTCCTCCTTGGGTTTCTTTCATTACGCGATGCGGAATCGGCCATGGAACTTGAGGTGGCTTGGGGAGACGGAAATTCGTATTCGGAAAAGGCAGCGATGGCACGTCAAATTCACCCTTTGCTGCTCCCTTATTCATCGTGCAGACGCATCGTTGACCTTTGACCCGCGCATGTCATCGACTTGCAGGAGTTTCTCTCGACTCCCCCCCCCCGATGCATCCCGTTTCCTGTAGCGGCCCCCGGCTTGCCCTTCGATTGCAGGACGTTGCGCAGCGGCAGAACTGCGCCAATGGGCCCACTCTAGAACCGCGAAAAGTACGCCAGCATTACGCGAGAATTACAGTTTTGTCATACAACGCGAGTGCTGGCATCCGCTTGGCGGCACAGGCTCCGGGGCCGGGCATCGTATCTTTCTGGTGCGCCGCAAGATCGTCGGTTCTGGAAGATGTCCTCGTCCAACCAACAACTCGTCAGAGGCAAATCGGGAATTGTTGAGACCTTCATTCGGATGTAACTCGCCGACAACAAAACGAGGTTACAAAAATGTCATTTGTTGCAGTCGAGGCATTCCTCGGGTCGTGGGGACGTATAACCGTCAGTGAAAGCGATCAAACCTCGGACTGAGTAAATCTCGCATTTTTTGGACATTCGTAAGCCCGCAGCGGGAGAAGCCGAAGAGGCTCTCCGTGTTCAGCGGGAAGCAGTGCTGCGCTTTCAGCGCTTACAACTTAGACATGCAGAGTGCATTCAAATGGGTGCATTGAGCGGCTGAACGGCGCATGGCCGAAGAGCCATGGCGCGTGACAGTTCAATATTCCCCGGTGAATCCGATTTTCTCTGGAGGGCAATATGCGTTGTGAGTTGAAGGGTAAGCTCCAGTCCGCTGGAAGGTCTTCCAAGGTTAGAAGCCTCCGTGCAGTCATCGAATTCAGCGCAGTCCTGTTTCTGACCGCTTCGTCTTTCGCGCAGGTGGACCGCAGCGGATTGACCGGCACGGTTACCGATCCGTCGGGCCGGCTGCTGGTGGAGACGCACATCACGGCGGTGCAGAACTCCACCCAATTGCAGCGCGAAACCAAATCGGACTCGAGCGGGAACTACGACATTGCCGAGTTGCCGGTGGGCACTTACACGGTCACCTTCGAGCACCCCGGATTCCAGACGCTGAAGTTCGTCGATGTGGTGCAGGTGATTGGAAGAACGCATACCCTCGATGCGACCCTGCAGGTGTCGGGCGGCAAGGAGCGCGTGGAAGTTTCGCCCGCTTCGGCGATGATGGACCGCAACAGCAGCGCAGTGACGGGCCTGATCGAGAGAACGCAGGCCGACGAACTGCCGCTGAACGGCCGCAACTGGTCGGAGTTAACGGCCTTCGTGCCCGGCGCCATCGACACCGGCGGCAGCAACCAGCGGTCGGTCCGCTTCGCCGGACGGGGCCTGGACGACAGCAACTTTACCTATGACGGCGTGGACGCGACCAACATCGTGAATCAGACGCAGCGCGCCTGGGTGCGGCTGGCCATTCCGCTGGAGGCGATCCAGGAGTTTCGCGTCGATTCGCTGATGGCAACCGCCGAGGAAGGCGCGACGGGCGGCGCCCAACTGGACGTCAGCTCGCCGTCGGGGACAAACCGCTTCCACGGGCGGCTCTTCGAGTATTTGCGCAATGACCTTTTCGACGCGCCCGAGCCCTCCTGGGCCTCGAACGGCGAATCGCAGCAGCCGCTTCGTTTGAATCAGTTCGGCGGATCGCTGGGCGGACCCATCGTGCACGACAAGACCTACTTCTTCCTCGCTTCGGAAGCCTACCGGCAAGTCTGGGGCTATCCGGTGAGCGGCGACGTGCCCAGCGCGGCGCTGATTGCATCGGTACCGAGTTCATCGCCGGTTTATGGGATCGTGAACGCCTACCCCGGAGCGGGTACAAAGACAATTCTGACGCCCTGGACGCCAACGAACGACCCCGGCGACCTGAACTACGCGGACTATGACCTGCTGACCTGCTCCTGCACGCAGGTGGTCAACGAGAGCTCGGCGATGCTGCGGCTCGACCAGCATTTTTCGGCCAAGACCACCGGCTTCATGCGCTTCAATTACGACCGATCGGTCAATACGCAGCCGCTTTCGGCCGCCGCGACAGACTTGCAGCAGAGGGTCTCTACACCAGTCAATGGCGCGCTTGAATTGCTGCACATCTTCAGCCCCAAACTGGCGAATGAGGCTAAGTTCGGATTCAATCGCGCCACCTCCAACAGTTACAACTACAGCAAAACCGGCATCCTCTATCAGATTGCGATTTCCACGGGTCCTGGACCGGGATTCGTCACCCAGAACTACAACTACGACAGCATCTACGTGGGTAACTCATTTTCGGGGATCGACAACCTGACCTGGATTCATGGCCGGCACACGGTGAAGACGGGCGTCGAGATTCGCCGCATTCAATTGAACCAGGAATACGGGGGGCACGGAAAAGTCACGTTCTCCACGGTAGAGAACCTGGCAGCAAATCTGGCGAAAAGCGCGAGTCTGACTGGCGCTTTGCCAGTCAACGATTTGCGCAAGAGCGATTTCATCGGCTACGCCCAGGACGAGTTCAAGCTGCGGCCCAATCTCACACTGAACCTCGGCCTGCGGTACACCGTCTTCCAGATCTTCGACGAGGCGAGCGGAAAGGCCAATCCCTTCGATTTCTCGACCTGTGGGGCGCAGGGATTCTGCGGCGTGGGCTCGAGCTTCGGCCAGCAGAATTACGGCGATATAGACCCGCGTGTGGGTCTGGCCTGGTCGCCCAACAAGGGCGGAAAGACGGTGGTTCGCGCCGGATTCGGAATCTACCACGAGGATGGCCAACTGGACGATCAGAATCTGCCCGCCAAGAATGAAGTGCCCTCTTACTCGGCGAAAACCACCAAGACCTTGCAGCTGACCTTTCCGGTCGACACGTACTTCACCGGACCCGGAACCATCTCACCGAACGCCGAACAACGGGACCGCAAGGACTCGTATGTGGAGCAGTGGGACCTCTCCGTGCAGCGGGAGTTGCCTGCGAACTTCGTGAGCACGGTCTCTTACCTGGGAAGCCACGGGGTGCATCTGCTGGACACCAACGTGGTGAACCTGGTCAATCCGGCCACGGGGGTTGCGCAATATCCGGCCTTTGCCCCGGCCATCGGCTGGCGCGGCTCAGTCGGCATGAGTTCGTACAACGGTCTGTCCCTGTCATTGCGGCGGCCGTTCTCGAACGGGCTCCTGGTGGCGGCAAATTACGCATATACGCACGAGATCGACAACGGCTCCAACGGCAGCGGAGATGGCGACGAGATATCGCCGCAGAACGCAATGTGCCTGGCCTGCGATCGCGCCAGCGGCGCCTGGGACGCGCGCCACGTCTTCAATGCCAATGCGGTCTACGAACTGCCCTTCGGCCACGGCAAGGCGCTGTTGAATCAAGACGGGATTGCCAACGCTATCGCGGGCGGATGGGAAGTGACCACGACGGCGCTGGCGCGCACCGGATTCCCGGTCAATGTGCTCATGCCAAGCAGTTACACCGCGCCGGATGGGAACTCAGGCAGCGAGCGCCCCGATCTGGTTCCGGGCGTTTCTCTCACTCCGCCGGGAGGCAGGAAGGTCGCAGGGTGGATCAATCCCGCGGCGTTCCAGACCCCGGCTGGAGAATTCGGCACCGCACCGCGCAACCTCGTGCGCGGGCCGGGCACCTGGCAGATCGATTTGGGCGCCGGCAAGACGATTCCGTTGCGGGAGCGCGGGCGGATTGAGTTCCGCTCGGAGTTCTACAACATCTTCAATCACCCACAGTTGGGGCAGCCGCAGTCCACTTTCAACCCGTCGAACACCACGGGCTTCGGCAGCATCATCAATACGGTGAACTTGAACACAAGCATCGTGTCGCCGATTACTCCGGTGGGCTCGGGAACCCCGCGCGAGATGCAATTCGCGCTGCGGTTTGAGTTCTGAAGCTGATGAATCCGCGAGCTGTTCCGACAGGCAAATCCGGATGTCAAAATAGGCTGGTGCCAAATGAAGATCCTGGTTATCGAAGACGAAGTCAAGACAGCCAAGTTTCTCAAGAAAGGACTCAGCGAAGCCGGTTACGTCATCGACGTAGCTGCCGATGGGCTGGAGGGCCTGCACCTGGCTCAGGAGGTTGATTTCGACCTCGTCATTCTCGACGTGATGCTTCCGGTGCTGGACGGATGGCAGGTGCTTGCCCGCCTGCGCGAGACCGGACAGAAGGCGCTGGTTCTGATGCTTACGGCGCGCGATGCCGTGCATGAGCGCGTGCGTGGGTTCGAGCTGGGAGCCGACGACTACCTGGTCAAGCCGTTCGCATTCTCCGAACTGCTGGCCCGCGTGCGCTCGCTCTTGCGCCGCTCCACGCCGCGCCCGCAGGAGACCTTGCGCATGGCCGACCTGGAGATCGATCTGCTGCGCCAGCGGGCGACGCGCGCCGGCCAAAGGCTCGACCTGACTTCAAAGGAGTTCCTGTTGCTGACCCTGCTGGCGCGGCGCGCCGGCGAAGTGATGTCGCGCACGCTGATTGCCGAATCGGTCTGGGATATGAACTTCGACAGCGATACAAACGTCGTGGATGTGAATGTGCGCAGGTTGCGCAGCAAGGTGGACGACCCCTTCCCCGTCAAGCTGATTCACACGGTGCGCGGCGCCGGCTATGTCTTTGAAGCCGAGCCGTAGCGCCTGGGGTGCGCCGCATCTGCGCAGGACCCTTGCGTTCCGGCTGTCGGCGGCCTACTCGCTGGCCGGCCTGATCCTGGTCATTCTCGCGACGGCAAGTCTCTACATCGTCCTGCGGACAGAACTGGACCGAAGCACGGAGTTGTTCCTTGCCGACAAGCTGCACGTGCTTGGCTCCATGTTGCGCGAGCGCCCGGACGACGAGGACGCGCTGCACGAAGAGATCGAACTGGAGTCAGCTGCCCGCCGTTATCAGCAGTTCTACATTCGCCTCCTCGATGAACACGGCATGCCGATCATGACCACGCCCGGCATGGCCGAACAGTTGGATCTTGCCCAGCTCGCGAGCCGAACCCGCGGCCGCTCCGAGCATTCGATTGCGATGGCGGGCAGAGATGGGCGACCATTCCGGGTTACCAGCGCTGCGGTTGCCGTCGGCACGCCGCCGACTCACATCGACACGGTTCAAATCGCCATCGACGTCTCCCAGGAAGAGGAACTGCTGGCGCGCTATCGGCTTTGGTTCTGGGGCATCCTGTTGGTAATGTCGGCCCTCTTCCCGCTGGTGGGATACCGGATTGCGCGCCACGGCATTCGGCCGGTGGAAGAGATCGCCGCAACTGCGCGGAGAATCACATCGACGAATCTGCGCGAACGGATCGGGTCGGAAGGCTATCCGTCGGAACTTGCCGCGCTGGCCGGGACATTCAATGAAATGCTGGAGCGGCTTGAAGAATCCTTCGAGCGCATCTCCAGGTTCACGGCCGACATCGCCCACGATTTGCGTACCCCGGTCAACAATATCCGCGGAGAAGCCGAAGTGGCTCTCGCCCGCGCACGAACAGTCGACGAGTACCGCGACGTTCTGGAGTCATCCCTGGAAGAGGCAGTCCGGCTTTCCGAGCTGATCGGCGATCTCCTGTTCTTGGCCCGCGCGGAGAGCCCCGTCACCGATCTGCACTGCGAGGACGTGAACCTCGGCGAGTTGCTGACCACGGTTCGCGAGTACTACGAAGCTTCAGCGGCCGACGTGGGAATCGCGCTGGTGGTGAGCGATGGGGCCGAGCAGCTCAACGCGGAACTGGATCGCTCCCTGATACTGCGGGCGGTGAGCAACCTGGTCTCGAACGCCATTGCACATACGCCGCCGGGAGGAACCGTGACGCTGGCGGCCACCAAGGAGGACGCCGCGCTGCGCATCGAGGTCTCCGATACCGGCGTCGGCATTCCCGCCGAAGCGCTGCCCAGGGTATTCGATCGCTTCTTCCGCGTCGATCCATCGCGCTCCAAGACATCGGGTGGCACAGGGCTGGGCCTGGCGATCGTCGAGAGCATCCTGACGCTTCATGGCGGCAGCGCGGAGATTACCAGCCAACTCGGTCGTGGAACGCACGTCACGCTCCTCGTACCGGCCCTCGCAACGCGATGACAAAACCGCATTCTCGCACCATGGCGTTCTGTTCTTCGAGATCATGGCCGGTGAAGTCGGAACGGACGGCTGGAGTTCGTGGTCTCCCACCCTTCGCTAGAAAAAAGCGAAGGATGGGGTACCCAATCGCTACGGGCGAATCAAGGGTGGGCTGGGTGCCTTGGCCGTCAAATCGAAGAGCTTCGCCGTGTACTCCGCGAGTTCCTCATCGTTGTGGATAACGCGAGGAGCTCCCCTCCGCATCATTTCGGTTGGATTGGTAAGCCTTCCTCCCATTGTTATCCCTTATCAGTACCCCGCCTCACGCCCATGCCGGACCGCCAGGATCACGACTTCTTTCCCGTCGTAGCGATACAGGGCTAAATACGCCCCGCTCCCGAACTCAATCACCCACTCGCGGAACTCGGTCGGCAATTCTTCGATGGGGCGACCCATTTCAGGATGCTTGCCCAGCAGATTCACGCCTTGCCGGATCGCCTGAATAGCGCGCTGGGCCGCATCGCGGCTCTTGGAAGCCAGAAAATCATGCAGCCGGGACACATCCTGCAAAGCCGCTTGGGACCACTTCAAACGTGGCATGCAGGGGCCTCGGCGTCTTCACCTGCTTCGAGTTTAGCGAGCCAGGCGTCGGCTTCTTCGGCGGTTGCATGCAGGCCGGTCGTCTGGTAGTGATTCCAGGCGGCAAGCGCGTCCTGCCGCAACTGCTCCCGCTTCTCCTCGCGCCCCACATACTGCTCAACGGCCTCCCGCATGATCCAATGCGGAGACCGCCGCCGCGCCAAGGCGAGCCGCTGCACACGCTCTTTCAGTTCAAGATCGAGCTTCAGGCTGGTGGTGGAGGGTATCGGCATATTAAGCGCTCCAAGGTGTTACCTGGTGGTACTTTATCACGCTTTTGAGCCTTTGCAACGGGAAACAGCCGCGTGAATGGCGCACGCAGAGATAGAGGCTCGATCTCTCTCAGGTCCGAGAATCCGGACCTGGGGCACCGGGCGCCTCGGCAATTCTTCTTCGATTGAGATTGAAGGCCAGACTGAAGCTGGGCGAGGTTCGTGGTTTCCCACCCTTCGCTAGAAAAAAGCGAAGGATGGAGCACCCAATCGCTACGGGCGGATCAAGGGTGGGCCACCAGCCCGCCTTGATACCCCCT
>Ga0224528_1000222_pt1 | contig 47673 bp, 26 predicted proteins | sample CBST25metaG_2_FD_179888 | JGI IMG/M metagenome (GOLD analysis project Ga0224528, IMG submission 179888) | Peat soil microbial communities from Stordalen Mire, Sweden - C.B.S.T25 | ecosystem: Environmental > Terrestrial > Soil > Wetlands > Peat | place: Sweden: Norrbotten County, Stordalen Mire...
GCTCGCACGAAAGAAGCCCTTGATCAGGCCATCGCAGAACTGCTGCCGCTGCTCACTGCCGACGACGCGAAAGCTTGGTTTCGGCTCCCTTTTCACGCTCTACAACAATAGGAGAAATGCTCTAGCCATCATCGGCGTTTCGCTTCTGCAGGGCCAGCCCACCCGAAGCCCTGATCACGTTTTCGAGGCGCACGTAGAATGGCTGAAGCAGCGGTCTGCTGGTGTTGCGATCTCGACCGTTATCCAGATCAGCAGCGTGACCCCGCCCCTGACGCAACAACCTCTTTATCAGAAGTCAGCCATGTTGCTTGGGAGTAGCCAAGATTGGGCTGTTAAGGCGCGAGTATTTAACGATGGTGCTTTTCGAACATAGACTGCAGGCTTTCATTGACTGACCAAAACCGAACTTTCTATGGCCGGATATGCAGTGGTGCAGCCTTGGCCGTTGGCATCGGGACATTCAGAATCTCTGCCACGGTGGGCGCAATCTGCCTCATATCAATCAAGCCTAGATCTCGATGATGGGCGATTCCAGCCCCTGCGATGAAGAAGGATGCGCGCATCTCGGGAAACTCTGGAGAGAAGCCATGACCGCCCTTTTCCTCCGTGGTTTCGCTGACCAAGTCGCCACTTAAAGCCGAGCCCGTGGTATAACCGGACTTCAGAACCACGAGAAAAGTAGCATCTGGAAAGCCTCCGCGCAGCTTGATTGCCTCGCGATCCAGAACTTCAACGATGCCATTGTGCTCGTCGGCCTTCAGCTTCTCTAGAAGCTTGCCGACCTGCCGCTCGGTTTCGTGATCCTTCGGGTCGTGCAGCATAATAGCAGTCATACCGCCTGCCAGCCACGGTTCTGCCTTCCATGAGTCGATCCTTGGAACCTTATCCGGATAAGTTGTCGCCTGAATCAGGCCCGCCTGCAGAAAGGGGATGTAAAGGTTGACAGTGTGGGTCAGAGGGGCGAAGCCATGATCGGAAACCACCAACACCACTGCGGATGCATCGTTGGCCCTCGCCGCAGCAGACAGGCGCGATACCATTTCATCGATCCGCTCCAAATCCTTATTGGCTTCGGCGCTAAAGGGGCCATACTCGTGCTCGGTCTCATCGAGAGAGCTGAGATGGATGCTCATAAATGCCGGTTTTTGCTGGTGCAGGATTTCCAGCGAATAGCGCGTTTTAATCTCATCTCCATCAATCGTGGTAATGTTCCCCTTCATGTAGGTTCCGAGCGCGGGCTGTAACTGCCTGAGCAAGGTGTCGGGGCGCGAGAGTGCAGCCAATAACTCCGAATCCGATGGATTCAAGACGCCTGACGAACTCGTGCCGCGCCAATATTCTGGAATGAGATAGTCCACGTCCGTCGCGCCCACGCTGACCGGCCATCCGACGCTGGCCGTACGCAGACCAGCCTGATGCGCGGCATGCCAGAGCGTGGGAACGCGAATTTCATCAGCATACCAGTACCATGCTCTGGAAAAATCCTGCCCAGGATCAAATTCGAGATTGTTATAGACGCCATGTTCGAAAGGTGAGACTCCTGTCAATAGCGTTGTGTGGCTGGGATAGGTTACTGTCGGCCACACTCCAGTTACGCCTTCAGCATACGCTCCGTCGCGCAGCAGCGAGCGTAGATACGGTATGTGCAGACCTCTTATATCCGCTTCAGTCACATATTCAGGCTTCAGTCCGTCGATGGATATCATCACCAACGGCGCTGCTATACTAAATTGCGCTGCGGCAACTAGCATCGAAAACGGCATAAAACGCAAAAACAAACGGCAAGCTGCATGATTCATATGGCATTTTCCTCGGCGGGCAATCGAAGCTCGCATGCGCAACCAGGAGAAGAGACGATTCCGCGAACAATGTGCACTTTCATGACAAGTGTACAAGGGCACAGTGAGATAAATGTGAATAGGGAAAGACTTGCCATGCGGTTCATCCGTTATTCATCGAAAATTCGCGGAAGCTTAAAAGCCTCTCATTAATCTTAGATGCATGAAAAGGATACGCAGCATTTGCGGAACAATTCTATTGGTAGGCCTCTTGATCGCAATTTGTGGTATCAGCGCAAGAGCGCAATATGAGGATGGCAGCCTTATCGGGACGATTCATGACGCCACCGGCGCAGCAGTGGGCAATGCCTCCGTCACCGTCACCAATGTCAATACTGGCATTGTCGTTCAAGTTACCGCCAACGGATCCGGCGACTATCAGGTTTCCGCGCTTCGCGTAGGCAATTACGACATCAAGGCCACGGCGCCAGGGTTTGCGCTTGCCGAGGCCAACAACATCATTGTCTCTGTTGGCGGGCGCCAACGGATCGACCTGACCCTCAAAATAGGGAAGGCCGACGTGACCACCATCGAAGTGAGCGATCTGGCCTTGCAGTTAGAAACCGAAACTAGCCAGCGTGGACAGACAGTTACCGAATATCAAACAGAAGCCCTGCCGCTGGTGAGCCGCAACTTTTCGGATCTGGTGGGCTACGTGACGGGCGCGCGTCCTGCGCCTGCCGAGGCAACGACCACTGCCGTCACGAGCCTCATGCGTTCCGGTTCCTTCAATATCAACGGCCAGCGCAGCATGTTCAATAATTATCTGCTTGACGGCATGGACAACAACGCTTACGGCGAGAGTAACCAGGGATTCGACAACCAGATCATCGCGCCCCCGCCGGATTCCATTGCACAGTTCGAAGTAGTGACCAACAATGAGAGCGCAGAGTACGGTCGCTCCTCTGGCGCCACCATTAACGTGGCATCAAAGAGCGGCGGGAATCAATTCCATACCACGCTCTATGAGTTCTTGCGCAACACCGATCTAAATGCGGCGGGCTTCATCAAGCCGATTGCAACCAATTCGATTACCGGCAAGGTCTATCCGTTTGTGAAGCCGGATTTCAAACGCAATCAGTTTGGCGCGGACTTTGGCGGGCCTATTCTGCAGAACAGGCTCCTCTACTTTCTCGATTACGAGGGATTCCGCCAGACGCTTACGCCGACGGTGGTAGGAACCGTTCCCACGCTCAACGAACTCGATGGCATTCTGGCCGTCAATGTGCAAGATCCATGGAGGCCTGGAACTTATATCCAGACTGGGACCTCAATCTTCAATTCGTCCGATATTGATTTAACGGCGAAGTTGATTGCAAACTACTACAAAAGCGTGCTGCCTGGTAAGTGTCAGGTAACATCCGGTTCATCCACGACAGGCATTGACTCGAACAACTGCGCATTGAACGTTCCTTTCACCGATAACTCAGACAAGGGCGATCTTCGTGTGGATTTCCAGCAGAGTGCTAGGACTTCATGGTTCTTGAAGGTCAGTGACCGCAAGGAAACAGGGATCAATTATCCGATGCTTCCGGAACCAATCGACGGCCAGACCAACGGAGTCATCAAAATTCACGACGAGCAGGTTGCGCTTGGCTTCAATCATCAGGTGAGCGGGAACAAGTTTCTGGACGCGCGTCTCGCCCTTTCAGGCACGAGGGCTGGCAAGTGGACCAAGGCGATTGGCACCAGCTATATTACGTCAGCCGAGATACCTGGCCTGCCGACCATCGCCGGCGTCTCCGGCGGCCTGCCCTCAATGGCGATTACCGGCGGTCTTACCTCCTTCGGACGGCAGAGCACGAACCCGCAGTGGCAGAACCCATCGGTGCTTGATCCCAAGGTCAACTTCTCTTGGGTCAAAGGCAAGCACTCGCTCAAAGTCGGCTATGAGTTCGAGTACGTCTGGATGGAAGTGGAAGACTCGAATCCGCTGTATGGTTCTTTTACTTTCGGCGGCGGCTACAGCGTCTGCCCGGCGAAGGTGGGAGGAGTTTCCAACGCCAGTAACTGCCCCAGCGGCACCAGCGCTGTGGCAGACACTTACTGGGCCGACTTTCTTTTCGGAACCAGCAGCGCGTACTCACTCTCTACTTACTGGATTTCGCACCTGCATCAGAACATGCATAGCCTGTATGCCCAAGACGACTGGAAAATCAATTCCAAGTTGACCATGAATCTTGGCTTGCGCTGGGAGTACGGATCTCCTTACTCGGAACGTAATAACGACCTTTCCAACTTCGATCCTACATCCGGCACGATGCAGACTCTGACGCGTGGTTATACCTCGTCGCCGGCTCTTTGCGGCACGGCGGCCTGTATCTCCGGATATAGCGGCGACGGAGTCTATGGCAAGAGCTTGGTCAATCCGGACCTGACTGACTATGCGCCGCGCCTGGGCTTCGCGTACGCGCCAACGCCTGGTATCGCTGTCCGGGGCGGCTTTGGTATGAGTTATATCCACTACTACCGTGCTGGATCGGGCAATATGCTGGCTATCAACGCGCCCAACGCGATGTTTACCAGCGTCACGAACCCTTCCACGGTCAGCAACACGAACGGATTTGTAAGACTTTCCAGTGGATACCCGTCAGAGCTGGCCACCACCTTCAGTGCGGGCACGGATGACATCGGCTACATTCCAAAAGACACCAAGGACAGCTACGTGGAGAGTTATTTCCTGAGCGTTCAGAAGTCCTTGGCAAAAAACATTCTGCTGGACGTGGCCTATGTGGGTAATCACGGCGTTCATCTTCAGGGCTTCATTAACGCTAACCAGAAAAACCCATCCAACAATTGGGCCCGTCCTTTCCCCAACTGGGGTGGCTATCTGATGAACAATTCAACTCTATATCCAACCTATAACAACGGTGACATTACCGAGGCGCTAAATGGCTTTAAATCCAGCTATAACTCATTGCAAGCCCGCTACGAGCAGCGTTTTGTCGCCGGGTTGACCCTGCTTAACTCCTTCACCTGGGAGCACGCCCTGGATAATGCCTCCTCCACGCTCGAAGCGAACACCCCGGCGCCGCAAAATGCGTATGACCTTAACGCCGACTATGGTCAGTCGGACTATAACCTGCCGGTGGTCAATGTCACCAGCCTTGTTTATGAACTTCCTGTTGGTAAGGGCCGCCGCTTGCTGAACCGCGGCACCCTAACGAATGCAGTTCTCGGCGGATGGCAAATTGGAGCCATCAACACCATGCAGGCCGGCACGCCCTTCAATCTGACTTATACGCCGAAGGCTGCCAATCAAGTATCGCCGATGCTGACTCAAAGCTGGCGTGGTCAGAACCTCTACCGGCCCAACCTTGTTTCCGGAGCCAAATATACTCAGGGACGGACGATGACCTCCACCGGCTACGTTCAATATGTCAACCTAGCGGCCTTGACGTTGCCCGCGACTTATACCAGCGGTACGACGCCATCGAGTCCGTTTGGCAATCTGCCCAAGAACTATGGCCGGACGCCGGCTTTCTACGAGGCTGATGTGGACTTCAACAAGCGATTCAATACGCCGATGGAAAGAGTGAAAGTTGAGTTTCGCTCGGAGTTTTATAACATCTTCAACCACACGAACCTTTATTTGCCGGGTGGCTCGGGGGGCGGCACCGTTTCCGGATCCGAAGGCACCACTGCGATCACTCCGGTAACCGGCGGCAGTGGCGGAACGATCACCAGCACCTTTGAGCCGCGCATCATTCAGTTTGGCCTGAAGGTGATTTACTAAAGCGTTGCTATTGTATTCCAGCAGCCCGCGCAAATTCTGCGCGGGCTGCTTTTTGCTGTTGGCAAAGGATGGAAAAACTTGCGATTTACACGAGTTTCTGAAAAGCGACGAATCTGTTTCTCGGAGCTGGCGAACCGTTATGCTTTTAGCAGCAGGATTTGAGACTGCGGTTACCGCGCTCAGATCAGATCATGGCAGTAATCTTGCCGTTGGCTGCTCTTTTCACTTCTAGTCGTACATTGGTCCAGGCAAGACAGTCGTCCGTCCACTGCTGACCTCTGTGATTCACTTTTCGTTCTGCTTTCTTTGCAGCCTTATTCACGACTACAGGATGACCATGCATTGCTTTGTTTACAACCAAAATATAGTAAGAAGACTGTAGCATTCCACTGAATATATAGCCGTTTAGATTCCTATACCGATATCACTCCCAGAAAGTAGCTAAGTATCCTGGAATATGTAAGATAAACTCGCCTCGCCGAAATGGCATGGCGCTGCGGCGTTTTTCAGGAGTGATCCGTAGCTGGGAGGGGTTTGTGCTATCCCAGGCCGCATAAGCGGGAGGTGGAACACCCGTCCGCTCATCGCATAAGACCGCGATGAATGATTGCATGACACCGTCGGCTCCCTCGACCTGAGTAAACAGGTTGCGGCTAAACGACCACGAAGCTCGGGAGGAAAGGAGCCGAGCATGATGATTATAGGCTGTGATTTTCGCCCGTCTCCTCCAACAGATCTCCTTTCTGTTGGAGGAGACGGGCGAGTGCGGGCAGCGGCGTTTGATGCACACGGCAGAGGCGGAACAGTACTATCGCGCGCTTAGCGGGTCGAAGGTGCGAGTTGGCATCGAGGCCACGGGGAGCTATGGCTGGTTTCGACGCTTGCTGAGCGAACTGGGCCATGAACTTCTGGTGGGCGATGCAACCCAGATTCGCGCCTCGAACCCGCGTCGGCAGAAGACCGACAAGCGAGATGCGGAGCATATTCTGGGTTTGCTGGTGGAGGGTCGTTTTCCTGCCATCTGGCAGCCGCCAGCCGAGAACGAACAACTGCGGCAACTGCTGCTGCATCGTAGTCGCCTGGTCCGGCTGCGCACGCGGGTGACGAACCAGTTGGAAGGAATGGCCAAGAACGAAGGCTTGTTAATTCCCGGCGGGTGGAGCGTGAAGCGGCGCAAGGCCATCGAAGCGCTGCCTCTGCCGGGCTGGTATGGCGAGCGTCGCAAGGATCTGCTGGGGCTGCTGGACCGGCTTGAAGAGCGGATTGCGCCGCTGGACAAGGCGGTCAGTCAGGCTGCGGCCTCGAACGCGGAGGCTTGCCTGCTGATGACGCATCCGGGCGTGGGTCCGGTGGTTTCGCTGGCCTATGTGCTGACGATCGGCAACTGGCAGCGCTTTGCGCGCGGCAAGCAGGTGGGCAGTTATCTGGGGTTGATTCCGGCCGAGGAATCGAGTGGAGAAAAGCGGCGGCTGGGCCACATCAGCAAGCAGGGCAACACGCTGGTACGCTGGCTGCTGGTGGAGGCGGCGGCCACGGCGCAGAGGTACGACGCGAGCTGGCATCGCCAGTATGTGCGGTTGTCGATGACCAAACATCACGGCGTGGCCAAGGTGGCCATTGCTCACAAGCTGGCGGTGAGGTTGTATTGGATGTTGCGCTCCGGGGAAGATTATCAGCACGTCAGGGAGCGCGGTTCGCATGCGAGGCAGTCCGAGTGCCCCGGTGGCCGCTAAAAAGTGGCCGATTGAATGATTGGACGCCTCGACTCTTTCCGCGAGGGGAGAGTTTGAACAGGAAATCATGGGGTAACTCCGACCCGAATACATGGTTGATGGAACCTGATGTCCATCGAGAATGATTGGTTCAACACGAGAGCTTGGGTCGTTGATGCCGAAAGACGGATTTTTTCAGGGATGGAACGAAGCTCAGAAAAGAACTCTGATCTTCGTTCCCAATTCGATTGTGGCAGTGGCCGGGACGGCGTCAAGGGTCAAGATGAACGCCAAAGTACGGCGCCCTAGGCCCCGTCCCGGCCACCAGAGGAAGATCTTGCGCGCGAATTAAATAAACGCGCTTGACAGAAGCTGAAGCTGTCATACACGGGGCACAGCTTTTCATGGTTCAATGTGACTCTACGGATTTGATGAACGGGCCACCTGCCGAACCTGCTGTAGCGAATATCGCTGAGATCGACTTCCGCCAGATCGGAGGACTGGATAGTGGCCTCGGTCTGAATCCACTTGTCGTAGCCGCGCAGATGCTCCCAGATTTCAATCAGCATGATGTATACCATTTGTTCTTTCCTGGTCATGAGCGACAAGCCAGTGTGAATTTTCATTATTCGGGACGAGGGGAAAAAGCTGAGCCGGGGGCGCGGAAGGCGCGGAAAGGTGCATGAAGACTGGCTTCCCATCTTGGCATTGCGGTTCAGTTACGCCATTTTATCTATGGTGCGACAAAAAACTGTGAGCCAAGACACCTACGGGAGAGAGAAGGATCTGCGATTCTGAAAATGATTCCCTAAAAGGACAAAATCAATGAATAATCTTGCAGTTTTAACGAGTGGTGGAGATGCACCGGGCATGAACGCGGCCATCCGCGCGGTAATCAGAACCGGACAGTCACGCGGCATCAGTACCTGGGGCGTATATCAGGGTTACTCGGGGCTGATCGAGGGCAATTTCAAGCGGTTGGGGGCGCGCGATGTGGGCAGCATCATCCAGCGCGGGGGCACGGTGCTGGGATCGGCGCGTTGCCCGGAGTTCCAAACGGAAGAGGGTATCGAGCTGGCGATACGCCGGCTGAAGGGCTCGGGAATCGACGGGTTGGTGGTGATTGGCGGTAATGGCTCGCAGACCGGCGCCAATGAACTGCGCAAGGTGGGCTTTCCGGTGGTGGGCGTGGCCTCGACGATTGACAACGATCTTTACGGATCGGACATCACGATCGGTGTGGACACGGCGCTGAATGTGGCGCTGAATGCGATTGACAATTTGAAGGTGACCGCCTCGTCGCACCGGCGGGCGCTGCTGGTTGAGGTGATGGGCCGCAAGTGCGGCTACTTGGCGCTGATGGCGGGCATTGCTGGCGGCGCGGAGGCGATTGTGCTGCCCGAGGTCGAGGTGGTTCCCGAGGAGCTGGCGCAGCGGATCCAGGACGTGTATGAGCGGGGCAAGCCGCACGCGATTGTGGTGGTGGCCGAGGGGGCAAAGTACAACGCCGTGGGGCTGTGCGAGTACTTTGAAAAGCACGGGCTGCTGCAGGGATACGAGTTCCGCTCGACGGTGCTGGGCTATGTGCAGCGCGGCGCGGCGCCGACCTGCTCTGACCGTCTGCTGGGCACCAAGCTGGGCTCGGAGGCCGCCGAACAGATTATCTCGGGCAATAGTGGCGTGCTGGTGGGCGTTTGCAAGAGCGAGCTGACCTGCACTCCGCTGGAAGAGGTGGTTGTGGGGCACAAGCCGCTGGATCCGTGGTTCCTGAAGGCCGCCGATATGTTGGCGCGGTAGTTTTTTTGAGTTTTCTCGACTAATCAAACGGCAGTTATGCCCCAGGTTTCAGGAACGAGGCCTGGGGCGCAGAGAACACCACGAAAAGGGAGTAGATGATTATCGATGCCTCCTGCAATCCATAGGGCCTACTTGTCAGAACAAGGAATAGCGGTATGCTGCCCACAATCACGGACAGGAAGATCGTCGACATCAGGAGAAAGCATGCACGCGAGAAGGATTTGGTTCGGCACGGATCAGAAAATGGCCACTGCTCCATTAAATGCGGTTGCGGCGCGAATGAAATAATCCGGCGGAGCGGAATGGCGCGATGATTCCGATGGTCGTTCCGAGAAGGGCTATCCGGAGAGATCACCTTGACTGAGAGTCGATCTCCCTCTGTGTCTAGCCCGACAACTTCTGCAGTAAACCGCTCGCCGCTTTCAAGCGCGAGCACACCGACTGTGCCTACTTCCGCCTTATCAAGCCATTCTGGAGCAAAGCATCGCTTTGCCTCATCTGATGTGGGGTTGCGTCGTGCAAGTTCCTTACCGAGCGTCTGCTCGGCTTCCTCTGTGAAGCCACCGTCCGCCCTAAGCTTCAAAAGTTCCTGGTCGGTGAGGGTTTTGTAGTAAGCGTCGAGTTCTTTGGCATCTGGCATGGAATTACTCGGCTTGTAAACCTGCTTGCTTCGTTCTGATTTTTCTTGAGAGGTTCTGAACGTGTCGTCGCCGAACCGGACACTACCCGAATATGCCTGCGTCGAAGAGTGCAAAATCGCCAACTCACTCACTGGCAGAAAATCGGTTCGCTGAAGTCTCCTTCCCGCAAGTTTTCCTTGGTTACTGCGCCGATCCGAGCGATTGACAGCAACTCATCCCGACACATTCGTGGATCGACCGGCTGCCATGACCGCACTTGGGGCGTTTGCTGTTTTGCTCCATACGCTCTGGCCGATGTAGTCACCGCCATACATAAAAGGCCCTGAGGTCGATAACCTCGGGGCCTTTATGCGCGTATGTGCGAAAGCGGGTTACTTTGCTGTGGGGACGGCCAAAGCTGCTTTAGCCGCTTTAGCTGCCTTGTTCTTTGCCCGCTTAACCTTGGCCCAGCGCTTTTGCTGAGCAGCGGCGATCTTGGCTCGACCTTCATCGCTCATGCCACCCCGAGCCGCCTTTTTTGCTGGCGCCTTTGTTGCCTTGGCTGCCTTAGCCTTCGGTGCAACAGCCTCACCTTTCAAACACAGGACACGCGCCTTCTGCAAGGCATTGATGCCGCGATCAATTTCAGTCAGTAGTTGTTTCGTACTCATTCAAAATCCTCCCTTATAAGTCTACACGAGGTGCAAATATGGGTCGCGGCAGAGATACCAGCTGCCTGACACCATTTGCGCCAATCGCCGGGCGGAATGTCTGGTGTATAACTCATCGGAGGCCATTGCACGGAAGCGAGGCATCATGCGCAGAGGCATCGAACAAGGAACGATAAAGCGCGGACCGCGCATAGAGCGCTTCATGGCTGCCCGTTTCGACAATTCTGCCGCAGTCCAGCAGCACGAAGCGGTCTACCCACGCAAGCGAGCTGATGCGATGCGAAATGAGGATCAGCGTTTGCCCCTCACAGAACTTGGAAACGGAAGACAGCACGGCGGATTCTGTCGGCGCATCGAGCGCAGAAGTTGATTCGTCGAGAACAAGCACAGACGAGTTCCTCAGCAAAGAACGAGCGAGGGCCAATCGCTGACGCTCGCCTCCCGACAGCCAGCCAGCCCCAGGGCCAAGAGGCGCATCGATGCCTTGCGGCAGTTGGTTCACCACTGAAGTAAGCTGCGCCGTAGCCAGCACCTGCTGTAATTCAGCTTCGGTCGCAACGGGATTTCCATAGAGGAGATTCTCGCGGATGCTCCCCTGAAAGAGTAGCGGCTGCTGTGGAACATATCCCACCGTGCGCCGCAAGGAAGCGAGCGTAAACTCCTTGATCGGATGATTTTCAAGCCGCATCTCGCCTGACTGCGGGTCCGCGGCGCGCACGAGAAGACGCGCCAGAGTACTTTTGCCCGAACCACTCACGCCAATCAACGCGATGCGCTCACCCGCTTGAATTCTTAATGAAATGTGATCGAGAACAGAATTATCCGCATAGGAAAAACAGACATTCTGAATCTCAAAGCCGAACTTCAATGCGCCAGCCGGGAGACGGCGCGTTCCCGTATCCTGCACCGTCGGTTCAAGGGCGAGCAATTGCCGCACCCGGCGAATGCTCGCTCCAACCGACTGCGTGCGCGCATAAAGATCCATCGCCAAACTGACGGGTTCGAACACGCGCGTGATGTAGGCGGAGAAAGCAACCAGTCCACCGATGGTCAAGGCGCCATGAAACACCTTATAGGCGCCGGTGATGAAAACGTCGAGGATGGCAAGCGCGAGTATCGCGCTCATCGACAGGCTGAACCCCATCTGCGTGCGCCGCTGAACCCATTGTGCGCGGAGCATCCCGTCCCATACAGCCACAGCCCGCTGCGTGGTTGCCTCCTCCGCTCCCAGAAACTGTATCTGAGGAACCGCGCTCAGATGCTCGTTGAGAATGCTGGCTGCTGATCCAATCTCGGAGCGGGCATCATCGACGCGCTCTTTGAGCTGCGTGCGGTAATGCCGTTGCACAAAGGCGAATAAGGGAAATAGTGGCAACAGGGTCAGCGTCATGAAGAGATTCAGCTTGGCCATCATTCCCAGGTAGAGCGCGAAGAACAGAATGGCGCGGATACTCTGATTGGCGGTGTCCGCTCCAAGGTTCGCAATCTCATCGACATCGTGCTCCATGCGGGCCAGTTTCTCGCCTGTGGGCGTCTGCTGGTGATAGTCCTCCGAAAGCCGGTTCATCTGGTCAAGCAATGCGATGCGCAACTCACGGATACAGCGCTGCGAGATCGAGAAATTGATGAGCGAACCGGCACTGTAGAGAACGGACCGCGCGAAGAAGCAGAGGCCAATGCCGAAAGCGAGTTCCAGCATCAGGGTTGCATTGCGCTGTGGCCATGCCCGATCAATCAGCAACTGAAGAAACAACGGATCGGCGGTGGCAGCGAGTCCGGCCACCGAGACACAGAGCAAGCCGAGAACGATCCGCCACCGTGACGAACCGATGCGCTGCAACAGCCAACTAAAATCCCTTATGGTCCGCATGGGCAGGCCGCTCCGTGATCAACTTGCCGCAACTTTAGCGCGGTACGCCTTCTCAATCAAGGCGCGCGCGCTTTGCAAATCGACGCGAGATGTATGGATGCCGCGCCAGATGCGCACAAAAGCCGTTTAGAGTAAGTTTGGCCAAAATGCAAAACTTTTGTTGCATCCTTCAATTGCCAGTGGCAAGATTTCCACAAGCGGAGGCATCGCAAGTTTCGTTCTCAGTTCAATCGGCAACGCCTCCTTAGTTGCGCAGGAGGGCAATGTACGATTGGGCGGAGTTTCGTCATTTCCGGTATTTACTCACGATCCTCGAACGAGGAGGATTTCGCATCGCCGCGGATGAACTCCATACCTCCCAGCCCAATCTCACGGTTCAAGCCCGGCAGTTTCAGGACAACGCGACCATTCGCCTCTTTCGCAAATCCAAAAGCGGACGCATCTATCCAACCAGAACCGGCCAGGCTTTTCTGACGCTGGCCCCAATGCTGCTTGAAGTTCGTGACGAAATTATCGACACGCTCATCGCGATCGAGCGGGGCGAAATCAGCTCCGTGCGGTTTGGATCAACGCCACTCGTCGATCAGGCGCTGTTTCACACCTTCTGTGAGTTGCATAAGGAACTGATGCCGAAATGCTCCATACGGCCGACACTTGGCGATACTGCCCAATTGGCCGAAGAGATCGCGGGCGGCATGGTCGATGCCGCTATCGTAACCCTTCCCTTGAAGCATCCTGCGCTTCACGTTGAAGAAATCCGCCATGACAGACTCGTTGTGTGCCTGCGCAAGGACCATGTGCTTGCATCCAAAGCCGCTTTGGATGCAACCGATTTACAACGCAATCTCGCTATCTTTTATCATCCGCAGCAGCATCCTGACGCGCACCAGCGGTTGATGAAACGTCTGGCCGGGATCGGAGTTTCTGTCGAAGAGTATTCGCGTGCCTTCCATCCCTCCAAAGTGCAGATCCGGTTGACCAGATGGTCGCCCTCGAAGAAACTTCCGCTCCCGCTTAAGCTCTTCGCGAAGTGTCCACCTAAAAATAGGTGGACACTCCACAATTCAAGTCCAATCCCAATACGTAAACGCCGAACTCTCGTCAACAGGGGAAGACCACCCGCTTACCTTTCACTGGAGATACTTGGATCTGTGCTGCGCCTCCTTCCATGCGTCCGCAAGAAGGGGATTCCGCAATTCAGCAATTACTCGCCGTTGTGGTATCACCAAATGCAGCGCCGTCCCCTCAGCCATCTGCATATGACGCCGTTTCTTTCGCCAATTGCCGGCTAACTCTATACTCCAAATCAGAAACAGGGATGCACAGGTGAAGAGCGACACACCTGTCATAAGACCCAGCGCAAACTTTAAGCCAGCGAGAAACATGGGCGAACTCTATTCGTCTTGATGATTCATCAGTGTTCCAAGGCTCTGTTGCCGTGATTGAACTGCACTGTTGCCGGCGTAGTCGGAGAAGGCTGCAACTGTTCTTTGAGCCACCAGTTCTGCGTCATCCAGACGTAAATCTGCGTGCGCACATCCGGATATTTCACAACACTCTCAGGCGAGGACACACTCGCCGCGATTTTTGCCTGCACATCCTTCGGCGTCATTGGATCGCCAACGGTCTGCTCGATCCGGATTCTGTTCGGAGTGAATTGAGGCAAGTATTTCACTGGATCCAGCATTGCGACCTTCTGAAGAAACTCAGACTTAAGATAAGCAGCACGCTCCGCTTCTGGAACGATGCAGGACTCTTTTAGCCAATCCGGCCAATCGCCCCACGGATTGATTGCGTCAACGAAGGTTATCCTGGAATCCGCCGCAGCGGCGAGAATCGCAATTGCTCCTCCCGATCCTTGTCCAAGCATACCAACCTTTCTGACGTCGATGTCTCCTCGGGTGGCAAGGTAGTTGAGGATCATCTGCACATCGTGCGTTGATATTCCTAAAGACTCCTGCAACTCGCTGATGAACCATTCCCGCATGGGCCGCGTATGGTATCTCTGCCCGGTTAGCGCGGCAACGAACCCCACCGCTGCAAACCCTCCCTTAGTAACAGACTCACCCCATACCTTCTGCGTAAAGTGGTCAGTATCGGACGGGTAACTATATAAATAGAGGATCGCAGGTGGTTTTACAACACCATGAGGTATCAATACGTATAAGTCAATCGGATCGTTTGCTCTCCACTGCACGCGAACCAACTCGTTGGAATACTCAGGAAAGTCCGATTTTCCCAAGACCATGACTTTTATTGTGGATTTGCCCAATCCTCCCTTTTCAGCATTGAGTTCCGCCCAGTTTTCTCCTTGTGATTGTGCCTCCGCGGAAAGGGATGGGTCCGCGGCTCCATGATCATGAATGACTTTGCCTGCCTGTGCGAGGCACGCATTCGCATAGATCATAAAAACGGTGCATACAAAAAGAACAAAGCGTCTCATATAATCTCCAGCGATCAAACGGAAGTCAGTCAATCTGAGATTCCCATGCGCCTCCACGAAAGTAGGCGAAGTGATGCAGTTTCGCATCACTTCGCCTGGCGAGAGGTGAAGCCGGTGGAGGCCCTGAGGCAGATTTCACCGTCTGTACATGAGTATTGCATCTCGATTGTTACTTAAACGTCAAGAAAACATGCTCTTTGCCGCGATCCAAATCATTGAATTGGAGGTATTGAAGGTGCTGGAGGAGGGGCAAGTGTCACGCTGATGCCGGTCAAGAACGCGAATGCGTTATCCTGACGGCCAAGGAAGTTCAGCTTGGTGTCAAAGCGGTGTGCACGAACAATCACGGTGTACGTGTTCGATCCCGCGTCCACGTTGACGATATCTTCGACGACCTGCTTCCCGAAGAGAACCTTCAGTTCGTTAACCCCACCCGCTCCCCCATTATAGGTGAAGGTCAGTTTGTAGAACACTCCCGGAATCGTGGGAATGGTTTGGTAGAGGTAGTCCTGCTCTGCGTCCGCGCCCGTGATGCTGTCCGCACCATAGCTAGCGTTCGATGCGTAATAGACACCGCTGGCGGTGGCAAGCGACCAGTAGTAATTGTCAGTACCTTCGTTGTAAGTCCATCCGTCGAGGCTGCCCCCATTTGCGGAAAAGTCGCCATTGTATACCAGATTTTTGTCCCAATCCGGCGGCGCCGTCTGCGCTTGCGATGCCAATGGCGCCAGAAGACCTATTACGGCAAGGCATACTGTTGCTACTGTTACACGAACCCCAGTGATCATGATGTCTCTCCTTCGTCAGCAAATGACGAGCTTTTCAAAGGTTCTTGTTGCTGGGCGATCCCGCGTTTCCCGCGGGATCGCCCTCCCGAAAGCGTGCCGGAGAACACTCCAGGCGTGCTTACATGCGCTCGCCGGTCGTGCAGGTATTGATGGCCAGGATCACCCCACCCACGTCGCCGCCGGCTTCCGTTCCGCAGGAACCGCCGTTGTTAGGTGTGTTGGTACTCGAGAAGGTCACGCCCGGAGGCGCAAAGTGGGAGTGAATGACTTGCAGGGTGCTGCCATCGGCGTCGTTGTTGAAGGGAACAAAGTCCGGGTGATTCGTGGTTGAGATAAAGTTCTGCGCAGCATACGCCAGAAGGTTGGCGGCAGTGTGGTGGATCCCGGATTTCGCAGTCACCAGCCGCAGCAGCGACCAGATGGGATAGTTGCCATTTTGCAGGTCGGCAAAGGTGACGTCGCTCAGATAGCCATTGCTGGCGGTGGGAATCGTGTTCGCCCAGGTCGAGTAGTTGGAATTTGTCGGATCGTAGAGTGGATCGTGATTATCCACAGTCAGGTACCTTGCCGTTGATGTGGTTGCGCTCTTGTAGTTCGCCGTGCTCCAGAAGGCGTAGCCGAGAGCGTCCTGGGTCGCGAGCAGTTCACTGATCGACTGGCCAGTGCCGATGACGCGCTCGCGGTAGGCACTGGTGTTATCGTTGGTGGCAAGTTTGAACTGATAGCCGCCCAGGGTTGAGCTGTATCCACTGGGAACTGTTCCCGTTCCGTTAGAGCTTAAGTCCCGCTGGCTCACGATCTGGTTCACGCCGACTTCCTGTGAGGTTTCCAGCTCTGTGGTGTTGGGAACCGCATACTCGACGGTGTTAAACGTTCCGGAAAGGGGTTCGCGGATGAGTATGGTTGCAGCCGCACCCGTGGCCGAACCGGAGATATCACCGGTGTAGCCGTAGCTCCCGTCGAGGTATTTAGCCAGTGTGGAACGGGAGATATTGGCGGGAGTACTCCCTCCGAAGGTCAACCCTCCGAAGCCGCTCGCGTTGGTGATGTTAACGGCCACAACGACCGGCACGGCGCCGATCGGGAGCACTGTATAGGAACCATCCGTGGGAAGGGTGAAGTCCACCACGTTGAAGTGGCTGGGGCTGGCGCCGAAAGCGCTGAAGATTTCATCGCCACTGCTATAGCCGAGACCAAGATACTGCGCCGAACTGCCCACCACGCCGCCGCCGGTTGTCAGCGCGCGCAATGAGGCGAACTTGGCGTCCTCGGGGCGGATGTCCGTGGCCGCTGCGGTCAGGGCATGGCCGCTCAGCGCTGTCCAAATTGCCGAGGGCAGCGCAACTTCACCGCTTGTCCCGAAGATCAGGCCGCTGGGCGAGCTTCCCGCGGGGCTGCTGCTTGCGGCGCCCAGTGTGCCGCCGTTGAAATAAAGACGATTTCCGAGCTCCGAATCGAGCGAGACATCCGCGTAAACGGTAGTCTTATCCGACGACGTTAGGCTCGTGCAGCTGCCGCTGCTGGAGCCCGGTGTCCAGGCAATCCAGGCGTTCCCCGTCTCGGACTTGCTGTCGGTCACCTCGAGGCTGTACGACGTGCCGCTGCTCTGGCTCCAGACGCAGGTGGCGCCCACCCCGGCGGGGCTGGCGGTGGTGGCTGTTCCTGCCGCCAGTCCGAGTTGGAGAAACAGAGCCGAAGAGCCTGCCGCAACGAAGTCCACGGTAACGGTTTGTGCGTGAACGCCAGCCGTGAGCGCACCCAGCGCCACAGCGATTCCGAAGAATTTTGTTGTGATTCGCATTTGCTGCTCCTTGTTTGCGGTTGACCACGGGTCATACATAACGGGTGGGGGAGAGCCGAAAGGAGAAGGACGTGTGCCCCGTGGAGTGTGTTGTCCGATACCCGTTGCGCTCCGTAGCGCGCCCTATTTGCCCTCTCTGTATGTAGAACGGTCCACGGGCTGTGAATCCCAACTATCTGCAATAGATGTTCATCGAAGGATCACCGTCCTTTAATAAGTTGAGGCTCCTGCGGACAGAAACACCGGATAACTCTTGTTAATTTCCGCAGATTGCTGAATCAAAAGCATTTATAAGCTAACTTAAGATCTACACGGGTAACTGCAAATTATTGATTTTGCCGGTCGTCCAGCGTGGAAGCCGCGCCCTTTCAAGAACGGCTTTCACCACAGGTCGATAAAGACACAAGCGGCGCTTCCGTGGGGAAGCGCCGCCCGTATGCCATTTTCCTGCTCGATTGGGCATCTACGGTCTGGCGCCCAGGTTATTGGCCGCCAGGGCTGAGGCCAGCGGCGTCTGCACGGGCGCGGCGATGCCGACAAACTCCGTCAACTGGCTGCCTTGAAACGTATCAGACGTATATCCTAACGCCACGCCTGAGACCCAGAGGTTGCCGGAACTATCCACTCCGAGGCTGGTACCGCGATTACTATACGTGCCGTCCGCGCGGCCGCTGGCGTTTGCTGACGGGTCGGTAGCCAAATAACCACTGAGGCCGCTGCTGCTGTCCGACCACGGCGACAGCATCGCCGTGTCCGCCGTAGAGCTTGTATAGTCCATAGTGGCGTTGGTGCTGTTGTACGCAATCAGGGGACCACTATCCGAGGCCCATGCGTTCCCTTCTCCGTCGATGACGGTCGCGCTCTTCGGCCAAACCTTCATGTTGTAGTCGTTGTCCGGCTGCAGAGCCGCACCCCAGTTTCCCAGGTTAATAGCAGTGCTCGCCCCTGTCTGCGTCATGTTGGGAATCATATCCATGCAATAATCACCCGCGAACCAGCTATTTCCCGAACCGTCGATCGCCAGGTTCCAGTTTGGCATTGGTTCAGCGGATCCGGAGCAGTCGTTGTTGGTGAGATAGTTCAGTGCGTTATAGTATTCTCCCCCCGCCACGGTGCCCGGCGTGCCGGTCGAGCTAGAGACATTGAGTTGCAGCAAGCCAAGGTTGGGGTCGGTGTCGCCGTATTCCCACGTGTCGTAGGTCCACAGATAGCCGCTCTCGTCGAAGGCGATGGCCATCGGGCAACTGCTGTTGTCGGAGTAGCTCAGATAACCATCCGGCGAGCCTGTGTTCTCCACGATGCCGGTATCGCTGGCGAACTCCAGGATACTGCCGCCGTGGGTGACGCAATAGTCCCCGGCATTGGAGGAAAGCCATACATTGTCGCCGGCGTCGATAGCCAGGCCGTAGGGCACGGGCTTCAGCAAGGCGCCGTCGGTGAGCCCTTGCATCGCCGTTCCGTTCACTGTCAGGATTGAAAGCGCCGTGCCGTTCAACTGGATTGCGCTCAGGCTGCCGTTCGAGCTGCTGCTCGCGATCGAGTTGCCAATCCAGGCATTTCCGTTCTGGTCGATAGCGATGCTCTGCGGGTTGTAAATCCCGGTCGTCGTATATCCGCCAAGAGCGGTGGACGAAGATCCGGAAGTCGTGATGGGCGCGCCCTGATTATTAAGGACAGCCACCGATCCGCTGGTGCTGTTTATGGTGGGCACCCAGATGTTTCCGCTGCCATCGATGGCAAGGCCTGTGGCCTCCGGCCAATCATCAGAGTGAACCTGGCCTGTGGGGCCTCCCAGCCCGCCGCCCTGGTAGATGAGCGCCAGCGACAGATCGGTCGTTGTATTACTGCTGGTGGAGGAGAGCAGCGTGGGCTGGTAGGGGCTGCTTGCCGTAACCAGGCTGTAGATTCCCGAGGCGCCCTTGACATTCACGCCGCAGGTGGTGACCGACACGTCTCCGGGGCAATACGCGATATTCAGCGCGGCTTGCAGCGTGTCGGTGGGGGTGATTTCCGTCCCAGAGGCAACACTGGCAACCGGCGTCGCAGTGGTGATGGTGGTGGCATTCATGAGGCTGGTGCAGTTGGCGGCGGTGCCGGAGGTCGGGTTCACGCAGGCGGCCAGCGCATTGGCCATAACGTTGATGCGCCCCTGCGGCACGATGCTGGTGTTGTAGTAAGGGGTGGTCGTGCTGGAGGAGTAGGTTACGCAGGGAGTGCTCTTGCAGTACGCCGGAGTGACGGCGAGCGCTTGACCGCTGGGTATGTCCACGAGGTTCTGCACCGTGGCAAAGGCGTTCTTGAGGCCGATGTAGTTGCAGGTGGAAGCGCCGGTGCTTTGCCAGTTATCTTCTTCTCTGCACTTGGGAGCCTTCGTCGCGTCGTAGGTCGCGGGCGCGCCAATGTCGATGCCGTGTCCGCTCGTCGTGTCCACGTTCGCAAAAGCCGAAAGCGCGAAGGCCGAGGCGATGGTTGTCGCTTCGTTGATGGTGACACCGCTTGGATACGCGGAAGCGATATTGGTGCACGAACCGAGCGCCGTCATCAGAACTGCATCTGTATTCGATGTGCCTTTCGCCACCAGGTATAACTGGTCGCCCGGCGCGGTGAGAGTCGAGCAGTCATAGGTGATTGCAGGAAAAGCTCCGGTGGTGGAATCGCTCTGAACCTCGCTGCCCACTTTCTGAGGGCCATCGGTTCCCGTACCATACCCGGTTATTCCCGCCGCGTAGAGCTGCACCGAGGCACTGACCGCCGTGCCGCCGCTCGCAGGTCCGCTGACTACAACACCACTGATGAACGTGGCTATGGTAAAGGTTTCGGAATTCGATGTGCCATCGTCCTCCGTTACCGTCACGTCGACCGGACCCGCTGCCGCAATCTGAGTGGCGGGAACGGTGACCGTGATTTGGGTTGAGGTGACGTTGGTTGGCGTCAACGTGTTCGTGGTGCTTCCCCAATTCACGAGTGCGGTCGAATCGAAGTTCGTGCCGTTGATCGTCAAGATGAAGTCCGCCCCGCCGGGTGATGCTATGGATGGCGAGAGGCTGGTAATGGTTGGCGGAGGCAGAACCGTGAACGCCGAAGCCGCCGAGGCCGCGCTTGAGACCCCGTTGACCGTGACCACCACGTTGCCCGCGCCCGTAGTAGCATCCGACGGAACCTTGGCCACGATGGAGGTATCACTCCAACTGGTGATCGAAGCTGCTGTCGTCGTATCTGGGAAGATCACCGTGCTCGTGCCCTGCGATGAGCCGAAGTTGGTGCCTGTAATGGTTACTAAAGAAGCCACAGCGCCCGAAGTTGGATTGAGCTGGCTGATTGTTGGCGTCAGAAGAACCGTGAACGGAGAACCTGCGCTTGGGACTCCGTTCACCGTGACCACCACATTGCCCGCGCCCGTGGTGCCCGTCGGAACCGTCGCCACGATGGAAGTATCACTCCAGCTGGTGATCGAAGCCGCTGTCGTCGTACCTGGGAAGGTCACCGTGCTCGTGCCCTGCGATGAGCCAAAGCTCGTGCCGGTGATGGTCACCGAAGCGCCCACCGCAGCGGTAGCCGGCGAGAGATTCGAGATCGCCGGCGTGATGGTGAAAAGCAAGCCGTTGGTGGTCACGCCCTCTGTTGTGACCGTCACGTTGCCGGTCGTCGCGCCGGTCGGAACCGTGACCCCAATCGAAGTGTTAATCCAACCGTTACTGTTGATGGTTGCCGAAGTCCCGTTGAACGATACCGTGCCCTGCGTCGTGCCGAAGTTCTGGCCCGTGATTGTCACCGAGGAACCCGGCAGCCCGTAAGCCGGTGTAAGTTGGCTGATCGAGGGCGAGCCCGGCACGGTGAACGCCACTCCGGCACTGACCACTCCGCTGACCGTGACCACAACATTGCCGGTCGTCGCACCAGTCGGGACTGTCACCACGATGGACGTATCACTCCAACTGGAGATCGAAGTCGCCGGTGTCCCGTTGAAGGTCACAGTGCTGGCGCCTTGCGTTGAGCCGAAATTCGTGCCCGCGATCGTCACCGTAGCGCCCACAGCGCCCGTATTAGTAGAGAGGCCGCTAATCGTCGGAGTCGGGAGAACCGTGAACGGTGATCCGGCACTGACCACTCCGCTGACTGTGACCACCACATTGCCTGACCCTGTAGCGCCCGACGGAACCGTCGCTACGATGGACGTATTGCTCCAACTGGTGATCGAAGCCGTCGTTGTCGTTCCTGGGAAGGTTACTGTGCTCGTACCCTGCGACGAACCGAAGTTCATTCCCGTGATCGTCACCGTAGCGCCCACAGCACCCGTATTAGTAGAGAGACCGCTAATCGTCGGGGTCAGGAGAACCGTGAATTGTGATCCGGCGCTCGAGACACTACTGACCGTGACCACTACATTGCCAGTCGTCGCTCCGGCCGGGACTGTCACCACGATGGACGCATTGCTCCAACTGGTGATCGAAGTCACCGTTGTTCCGTTGAAGGTCACAGTGCTAACGCCTTGCGATGAACCATAGTTGGTTCCGGTAATGGTTATAGAAGAGCCTACGGCACCGAAGGCCGGCTGGAGCTGACTGATTGAAGGTGTCAGCAGAACCGTAAAGGATATTCCATTGCTGGCAGTGCCGTTGACCGTGACCACTACGTTGCCCGTGGTTGCCCCCGAGGGAACAACTGCCGTGATTGACGTCGGGCTCCAACTCGTGATCGAAGTTGCGGGCGTGCCACCGAAGGTCACCGTGCTGCTGCCCTGCGATGAGCCGAAGTTAGTGCCGGTGATCGTCACTGCGGAACCCACAGCACCCGAAGTCGGATTCAGGCTGCTGATGGTCGGCGACGAGCTATTGACTGTGAACGATACTCCATTGCTGGCAGTGCCGTTGACCGTAACCATCACGCTGCCCGTGGTTGCGCCCGTGGGGACCTGTGCCGTAATCGATGCCGCGCTCCAACTCGTGATCGTGGTAGCTGCCGTTCCATTGAAGGTGACAGTGCTGGCGCCTTGCGTCGTGCCAAAGTTCGCACCGGTGATCGTCACCGAGTCGCCCACCTTACCCAATGTCGTATTCAGACTGGTGATGGAAGGCGACGGGACCGTGACAGTGAACGAAACTCCCGCACTGGCAAGACCGCTGACCGTGACCACCACGTTGCCCGTGGCCGCGCCCGTGGGAACAACCGCAACAATCGCCGTCGGACTCCAACTCGTAATCGAGGCAGCAGGCGTTCCATTGAAGGTCACGGTGCTGGTACCTTGCGTCGTGCCAAAGTTCGAACCGATGATGGCAACAGAAGATCCCACCAGACCAGAATTTGGAGTGAGCTGACTTATGGTCGGAGTCGGAACAGTGACGGTAAATGGACCCCCTGTACTGGAAACACCGCCGACCGTGACTACTACGTTTCCAGTGGTTGCGCCTGCGGGAACAGTCGCAACAATCGATGTCGAAGTCCAGAGCGAGATGGAAGTGGCAGGCGTCCCATTGAAGGTCACAGTGCTAGTGCCCTGCGACGAGCCAAAGTTGGTGCCGATGATGGCGACGGAGCTACCCACCAGGCCGGAACTCGGAGTGAGATTGCTTATGACCGGTGTAGGCACGACAGTATAAGTAAATAAGTTTGCGGTGCTGGTGGCGCTAGTGCCCGCCGAGGTAACAACTGTCACATACACCGTGCCGGCGCCCACGGGAGAAACCGCCGTGATACTGGTAGCGGAGTTGACCGTAAAGCTGGTGGCCGGGGTCGTGCCGAAGTTCACAGAGGTGACGCCGGTGAAGTTGGTTCCGACGATCGTCACCGAGGTGCCGCCCGTCGATGAACCGGTCGTCGGGCCGATAGCTGCTACTGTGGGAACCGAAGCCGATGCATTAATCGTATAGGAGGCGGTCGCCACGGCGCTGGAATCCATACCGGGCGCGACGGCTATGGCGTTGAGCGTTTGGCTCTGAGAAACCGTGATGGGATTGGCGCACTGGGTCGAAGAGGTCGTTGGCTTGCTGCCATCATTGGTGCAATAGAGCACCGCGTTCTGATTTGTATCGGCGACAGTCACATTCTGCGTCGCCGAGTAGGAGCCTGCCGCCGGGGTGAAGGTGGGAGTCGGCGTCGCGGTTTTCGTGCTGCCGCCGCAACCGGCAATAAAGAGAAGTATCGTAAACAGCGCGGCTACCACACCAAGGCGGTTCCCCCGCAGTTTTGGCAGACTTTGGGCCACCAAGCCTCCGCTTTTAGCCAAGACAGATGAATTCATGGTTCCGCATCCTTTCGTAATGTTGTCGTTGCGCATATCTTCAAACCAGCAATTCGAGGGAACAAATCCATTTCTTTGGCGCGGCACCCGTTCAGGCGCGCCGCGCGTGGTTCAGTTTGATTGCAGCAGGTAGATTCCCCACGCTTGGTTGGGAGAGCCTACCGTATCCTCGCCGACGAGAAATATGGCGTACTTGCCGTTCAACTGGCCAGAGATAGCAACAGCGGGAAAGCTGTAGCTTTTGCCAGTCGTGTTCGTAGCAAAACTGGAGCCGACATAAACCGTTGCGGCTGGGTAGAGGCCGTTCGTCGATGCGTCCTGTACGCCAAGGTCGATGGCAAAATCGCAGTTGCCAAAACCTCCACCCGATTGCACCGTGCTTGCCGCTGGATTGTTGCCCGTAAAGTCACCACCGTAGAGCATGGTGGAAGTCTGCGGGGCTACTGCGGCGCATGTGGAAGGCAGACTGGTAAATCCGAAGGATGCCACCGAAGAGGACCAGTTCGTGGTGGTCCCGGACGAAGTGCCGTTATTGGACGAACCGCTGCCATAGAAGAAGCCAAGATACTGCGCTCCGACCAGGGCGCTTGTATCCACCGCGCTCGATGGTTTGGGCAATCCGATGGCGCCTGTTCCCGCTCCCAGGTAACTGGCGCCGCCGTTGTTCTCGACCAGCAGTCCCGACGAGCCGATTCCCACCATCGCCTGCGCGGTGACGGTAGGGGAGCCTCCTTCGCCAGGGTCGGTGACGGTAGCATTGGCGGGAATTGCAACCGTGTTTCCGTACACGGTCGAGGAGCAGGCGCCCGTCACGCTTGACGAATTTGTCAGCTTTCCTCCGCCCGCCGAGGGCAGAATGTATTGATTGATATTGGCAAACGTCACCGTGCTGCCGCTGGCGCTGATGTCCACACTGCCATAGGCCGTTTCGACTGCCGGGTTCCAGTCAACCGCCCCCGTACCAGCAGTGATCAGGGTATCGGGCAAGGTGACAAAGAGAAAGGTCTCCGCGCTGCTCATCGAGGGGCACGTAACCGCGGGAACCAGCGGCACAAAGGGCTGTCCCGCCAATTGGAGCAATCCCCCGTCTTGGTCCGGCAACTTCACCGCCCAGCCGCTGGGATTGTCTGGGTCAGGCGTATAGGTGGCGCCGTCGCAGTTGTTCGTATCCGTGCAAGCGTAGGTAAGCTCCAACTCCTCCAAACCCCGCGCTAGAGAAGCGAACTTGCCGGAATAGTTGACCTGCACGACTGATCCATGCGCTCCTATACTGTACGTCCGTTGCACAAAGGTCAGATCTGCGTCTTCAACGGAGATGGTCGCGGCTGTATTTGTGAATTGCAGAGACTGCGCGCCCTCGCGGATCACGGGTGTCATATACAGTTGTGGCCCACTTGCGGTCGCTTTTGGGATATTAACTGAACTGCTACAGGCGCTCAGAATCACAGCCAGCGCCGTGGCAAGCGAGGCCAGCGCGAGCCGCGACGGACGGACCTGCTTGCCCGATAACCACAAAGTCTGCTTCCGAAACGTCATCGCTCTCTCCTCTAAAAGCCTAGCTTCAACGCAAACTGGAAAATGCGCGGGTCGTGCGCGTCGACAGGATGCAGAAAGGAATTGCCCGCAAGACAACCCGATGCACCAGCCGAATACTGTGTAGAGATGTCCCCGTAGCAATTGATCACGTTATTGCCCGTGTTACCGGGATGACTGGGATCGTAGATACGAAATTGGGTATGGTTGAATACATTGAAAGCTTCGACGCGAAACTCGACGTCGCTCTTCTCGTGAAACGCCTTGAAGTGTTTTAGTAGAGAGAAATTGAAGTTAGTGCGGGACGGGTTGCGCATGAAGTTCCGGCCGGCATTGCCGAAGGTGAGACCCCGCGGGGCAACAAAGGCTCCAGGGTTGCCGAGCAAAGGCCCGATGGTCGATCCACTTGACGAACTCGACACAGACGGCTTGAGTCCATGCGGACTCGCAATCACATCGGGATAAGAACCCACGCCGAGCCCATCGCCGACTCCCGCATTGTCTGAGGTCCCGGTGCCGTTCCCGGAACCGCCGTTAATTATGCTGAAGGGCGTACCCGTCTGCCAGGTGGTGATGCCGGAGAGTTGCCAATTGTCGAGAAGAAAATTGCGAACGGCGTGCCCCGAGCCCGGTCCTTTGCTGGAGGGCGAGCCATCTGCCGACTCGTCTCCGCCCATCAGATCCGCAAAACCGTCGAGCCACCGGATCAGCGGAAGAGAATAGATGTAGTTGACGTTGAGCATGTGCCGCTGATCGAAATCCGAACTTCCGCGATTGCTCCGAATGTCGAGAGAGTCTGTGAAGTTGGCGCTGGAACGGTCAGACGAATCGTCAATGGAATGGCTGTACGTATAGGCCAGCCCGATCGTGAGAGGTCCCGTAACCTCGCGCAGTGTCCCTTGCAGCGCGTGATAAGAGGAATTGGCGATATTCTCGAGAGAGATGATGTTACTAAATCCTGGATAAGGTCTGCGCGTATCGGCGCTCGTTCCCAAAAGTACTCTTTCACCGTTGACACTTGTGATAAATCCTGGATTTCCGGTACATGCCACGACCATATTCCACCAACCGGACGACTCGGGCCCGATTCCCAGCCCAGTCACGGTGGTTCCTGAAGCGACCGTCCCCGCCGATGGAAAGAAATAGTTGTTCGACGCGCCGCTGGCGCATACGTCAGAGGTAATCGGTTGGCCGGCAGTGAAGGGGTTAAGATCAGAGGCCAGCGGGGCAAGCTGATTGAGGTCCCGAACCGCCGTCAGATGCGTCCCCTTGGTGCCTACGTAGGCGAGCTGCGCGATCAAGCTCTTCTGAATCTCGCGCTGCACGCTGGCGCTCCATTGCTGCGTGTAGGGATAGGTTGCCTTTGTGGGGATCGAGGTCACATTCAGCGGGAAGGTAGCGCTGCCGACACTGGCGGCGGTGCTTCCGCATTGCGTAGCCCCTTCCTGGCAGGAGTATCCGATCGTGTTATAACTTGTCGGATAGGATTGCGTTTCGCTCAGAACCAGAGGAGCGCTTCCGATCAAAGAGCCGACATTGGCTTCGTAGCCGGTTCCATGTTCCCAGAAGAGTCCGTAACCAGCCCGAATCGCCGTCTTGCCATCTTCAAAAGGATCCCAAGAGAGACCGATGCGCGGGCCGGGATGAAAGACGCTGCTGGACATGCAGCTATTGGGCACGCCAGTCGTGCCCCCGCATTGCACCAGGCCATTGGTGATCGTCCGATCAAGATTGCTAAGGCTGTATGGCCCACTTCGATTCGGAAGAGGAACGGGAACCTCTGTCGACTGGTTGACGAGATACCCGTTGTTGGGATCGACGTAGATGCCTCCCCCCACCGACTTGTTGTATACCTCGGGCCTCCAGTTGTAGGCAGTTCCCTCCGCGTTGTACCAGGTCCCGAACAGACTCGCGCGAAGACCAATGTTGAGAGTCAGGCGGCTGTTGACGCGAAAATCGTCCTGCAGGTAAAACTCGGCAACCTTGTAGCGGTTGTAGTATTTTTTCTGCCCGCTATCCTGGGTATAGTTCTTGATTGCAGTCGTCGTGTACCCAGTGCCAACTGACTCAGATGCCACGTAGGATATGGCGCTGGGGCCTGCAAGGAAATCCGAGAAGGCATTGCCCGATGTGTATCTGGACTGTTGGTTGCTAAACGTCAGCAAGCCCTGGAGATCGCCGGAATTCGCTCCTGTCACGGCGCTGAGTTCATTTTGTTGCGCGTAGGTCGCTTCGAAACCAACCTGGATGGTGTGCTTTCCCCATGTCTTGCTCAGGTCGTCCCGTATGGAATACGTTGGGTTGGCCTGGTTCCAAGGCGCGTAGCCGGTGTCCACTGCGAATCCATGGCCTCCATACGCTCCGTTGGTCCCTTGAAACACCAACCCCGGCATCGTATTGTTGTTATAGCCGTTGCTGAAGATATAGCCGATCGGGCATTCAACCGCTGTGGTCCCGGCTTTACCAGCCGAGGTAGGCCCGGTCGCCAGGCCGCAGGTTGTCGTGTTGTAAGAGTTGCCGAGTCCGCCGAGATTGACTGGTGCAGATGGGTTATCCAAGATCTTCGGGCGCGTAAGCGAAGAAACCCCAGCTCCCGTCTGCGGCTTCAAAGTAATCTGCTGAACGGCATAGCTAAGCGCAATGCGGTTCTGCACACCGTGCGGCAGAGCCGAGGCAAGACTCGCCACCAGATCGAGTCCGGGACCGAAGAGTCGATTTTCAACGGTCGGGAAACTGTTCTGCACGACGCCCCATTGCGGCGTCAGGGTCGTGGTATCCCAGGCATCGTGGATGTAACGGAAGGCCACCTGTTCGCTGGGAGTCAGAACATGATCAATGCGGAACAACTCCTCGCGCCAATAAGTAGGAGGCGATACAGCCGCGATGTAGCATCGCGGAAGAGTGGTTGTGTTGGTGGTGTTGCAACCGGTTGTGGAGTTAGGCTCCGGGATGACATTGGTGTTAAGCAGAGCCTTGCCGACATACCCGACGGAGACTTCGCGCTGAGCATCATGCTTACTTGTATCAATTGAATCCACAGTACGCGGGCAGTCCGGGTATTCAGTGATATTTAGGTATTTGGTGTTGCCGCCCGGTTCGACCGTGGGGCAGACATCGGAAAAATCGCCTACTCGAGTAAAGTTGCCGTAACCTAGATTCTGTGTGTCTTCTCCGCGCTCGGCCGAAGTAGGCACCGCCTGGTTATAGTCCACCGGCGTTTTTTCGAGGCGTAGTTCTTCCGAGAAGAAGAAGAAGGTCTTGTCCTTCTTCGTGTTGTATTTTCCGGGAATGTACAGTGGACCACCAATGGTCCCGCCGTAGTCCTGCCTCCTGTAGAGAGGAGTGCGGCCCGGCGCATCAAAGTAGTTTCTTGCATTGAACATTTCATTGCGGATGAAGCCATAGAGATTCCCATGGAACTGCGGTCCTCCCGATTTGGTCGTGACCAGCACACTGCCCGAAGCGCTCTTTCCGTAGAGGGCGCTGTAGTTTCCGGTCAGAACCTTCATTTCCTGGATCGCGTCGATGCTCGGGTAGACCATCAGCGGCTCACCCTGGCCACGGCTGCTGTTGATGCTGGTGTTCAGCACGTCGCTGCCATCGACCTCGAAGGTGTTGTATTCGACGCGGCCGCCGTTCACGCTGAACTTGGCGCTTCCGGCAACACCCACCTTCGCCTCGTCCTGGCCGGTCTGATTGCTCACGCCCGGCGCCATGGTGATGAGTTGGGAAAAGTTGCGGCCATTAAGGCCGTAGGCCGCTACTTCTTCATTCGACACTGTAGTGGCCAGGGAGGCTGAACTGAGTTCAATCTGATTGGATGTATCGGCCTCGACCGTCACGTCAGTTTGGGCCGACGCAACGGTCATCTGAATATCGAGAACGAGCGCCTGACCCACCGTCAGTTGTACGACCCTGTTTCCACTGCTGAAGCCTTCCTTCTGAACCCTCAGTTCATACTTGCCTGCGGGAAGATAGGGCGCGGCATAGGCTCCCTGACTATCGGTCTTGGTATCCCGCTTGAGATTTCTATCCTGGTTGACGATCTGAACCGCAGCATCCGGAATGGCCGCCCCCTGCTGGTCCATGACCCGCCCTGAGATTTGGCCGCTCTGTGCAAAGCCGACGGTGCCGCCAAGCGCAATCAACCCCAGCGCCGTGATCAGCAGTCGAGCGAAAAATCGAAACATTCGTTTACTCCCATCTCTCTCTTCGATAGCGATTACGCGATGCGTGTTATTGGGGCAGGTAGTAGCGGAACGAAGTAAACCACATGTTGTCGATGGCCTTGGGCGAAAAGCCGAGACCGTTCACGCCGATGCCTTGCCACGCGCGCCGTTCTGCATAGGAGTACTGAATTCCCTGCTGGAAGGTGCCACGAGGGCCTTTATAGAAGCGGAACCAGTAGCCGAATGTCCCTTCCTGAATGTTGCGATTGTCCGCCTGGCAGGTTGTTGAACTGGCTCCATTGGCCAATCCATTGGTCGGCAGCGTCTCTGTGTAGCAACCGCTTACGACGTTGTTCGGCGCTCCGTAACCAACCAGGATGGGCTGCCCGTAGGTAGATCCAGCGGTCGTCACATAGAGGCCGTTGGGATAATACGCGCGTTTCGCGTATTCGCCGCCATAGTAGCCATAGAGGTCAAGACGGGGAGTCACGTGCCATTCGAGGCTACCCAGTGCCGAACCTTCCACGAGCAGTTCGAGCGATCCGTCGGGGTGCGCTGTCGCATCGGGAAGCGTTGCCGTACTGTAGCGTCCTATGCCGTCGCCCACAAGAATGTGCGCACCCAGGTCCAGCCTTCTCGCAAAGAGAGGAACGCGCGCATTGGCGCCGATACCGCCACCGGCGGCCTTTGAGGTGAATGCGCCAAGGGCCGAGGCGCCGCTCGCCAGTTGCCCATTGGGGAAGACACGATCACGGAAGAAGCGTCCAATGCCAAACAGTTCGAAGTGTCCAAAACCTGGCTCGTAGGCGATCTTGGCAACAAGGTCAGGCGCGTAGTTGAAGCTGTAGTTAGCTGTGGAGTTATAGAGACCGCCGCCGTTGCCCGCCTGCTGATACGCTATTGTCGGCAGATTGTGTCCACCGATATTGAGCGTCTGCGCCTCTTCGACCGCGCCGCCAATCCATAGTTTGGAGCCGAGATTCTTGGTTACGCGGAAACCGTATTGCCGCGCCCAGGTAAAGCCGACGTTGTACTGGGCGTCGATGGTGAGAGGAGTGGCCTCCTTGTTGTTCTCAAGAGCGTGCCGGTATTCGGTAGCGAGCGACCACATCTGGCCACCGGTCAGGGTCCAACCGCTGTTCAGTGCCGCCTGCGCCCACGCCTGCCGCATACGCATCGTGTAGCTGTTCGACTGATTGTTGTTCGAGGTCGTACCTGCGGAAAGAAAATCGGCCTCGTAGTAGCCGCGCACCGTGGATTTCGACAGCTTGCCTTCAGCGAGCAGAGAAAGCCGCGACTGCCGGCCGCTGGCGTTGAACTCGGAGAGAACACCGGCCGTCGTGCCCGCAAACGGGATGCTCGAAAAAGGCGTATTCACATCAGCGCTGACGCCGCGCTGGCGATCGACAGTCTCAGCCGCAACGAAGCCGCCAGGCTTCAACTCGATTCCCTTGAAGTGCAGCGAATCGGGATGTTCAATGGCCTTTTGCGTTTTCTGTTGGGTCTCTGCGATCGTAGCTGAGGCAGCCTTCAGATCAGATACGGCGCTCTGCAGCTTTACAACCTGCTGGTCGTTTTGTCCCACAGCCTGTTGCGCGTTATCAAGTTCTTTTCGAGCCTGGGCAGCGTCGGCCTTGGCCGCTTCAGCGGTCTTGTTCGATTCCTGCAATTGGCGCTTCAGGTCCTGGACCTCATTTTCGAGGCCATCAACCTTGTCACTCACCCGGTCAAGGGTTTGGAGCTTTTCGCTCATTTGTTCGATGAGCACCTGTTCTTCAGTTTTCGGTTTGACCCGAGTGTGTTTCGCCTGAGTTCGACTCACCGAGTTCTGCGCCTGAACACCCAGAAGGCTAAAGGCCATCAAAAGAACGACAAACTTATTCCTGCCCATGGTTATCTGATCTCTCCTTGGTTCTGTTTTTGGGGCCGAGTGATTCATCTCTGTCATTCGGTCTTCGTTCTTGGCAGTACTCGTGGAAACTCGTTCGGCTGCCTGCGCGCATATCATTGTTTTCAGGCGCCGTCATTAAGTAATCGTGATGATGATGCTGTCCGATACAGTCGCATCCGTGACAGACGTTGCCGTAACTGTCACAGTGTTCCCGGTCGGCACAGTAGCCGGAGCGGCATAGGCGATCGTGGTTCCGGTGGTGGTCTTAGTAGAACTGAGTGTGCCGCAGTCGCTCGACTGGCACGACAGAGACCAGTTAATGCTTCCCCCGCCCACCGTATAGTCATTGCTTAGCGTTCCGGTAAGCGACATCGTTCCACCGGCTGCAAGAGTGAAAGGGGACGCTGTCGACGCCACGATGGCAACCGCAATGGGCTTTCCGGCGATCACCAATGTCAGTGACGAAAACCGCGAATGATCACCCGATGCGCTTGCATACAAGGTGACCGTGCCTGACGTGGGTGGCACCGTCGGAGCCGTGTAATAAGTCACAATGCCGTCCGCATCTTCGGCGTAGGAAGGAACAGGAGCGCTCGCGGTGTGTATCGGAGTGAAGTAGCCACAGGAGGTATCGACGGTCTGGCCCGTAGGCAGTGGCGTCCCAGGAGACAGCTCGCTGCTACAACTTACCGTCCAGTCCGCGCCCAGCAAACTTTTGTCATTGGTGAGCGTGACGTCGAGATATGTCCCGCTACCAACAGTCAGTGACTTGATTGCGGACTGAGCCACACCGTTGGCGTCGGTCACCGTGATGGAACCGACCTGAGGCTTCACCGAACTGCCACCGCATCCGAAAAGGCCCAGAAGAGCCAATGCGAAAAGGCCGTACACACCTGTCGCAGCGACTACCCAAGGCCTTCGCGAGCTGGGCAGTATCCGGTGTTCTTGGCGGGAGACATTGCCACTTAGTCCTCCTGCGCACCCTCGACTGCCGTTTCCTGTCATCTTCCAGACTCTCCTCATCATGTCCTTCCTTGAAAGTTTGTCGCCGCGCCGGCAGTCGGACTAGGGCTTCGTGCCCAATTTGTTATTTTTCACGCCCACAGAGAGTGGCGTCACTACCGGAGTTGCAAGTCCCACGTACTCTGCGACCGTGTTGTTGCCTGTTAGAACCCAGACATTTCCCGAGGCATCGACAGCGACGGAAGGCGCACCATTGGAAAAGTTTGTGTCTACGTACTCGTTGCTGGAGTTAGAATTTGCCGAGTCATACAAAAACAGATTAGGAGATATAGATTCGCCGCCCGAAGTTACGCCGGATCGCCCGGTACTGGCCACCCACAGCCGATTTGATCCATCGAAGGCCATTCCTTCCGGGTCGCCAGTATAGTTATTCGAAGTTGTGTTCGAAGTTGTGGTGGCCGCCGTACTTTCAGTGCCGTCATAGTCGACCGGAATTTCGACCAGTTGGTCTACCCCTCCAAGCCCTCCACTCCAGACATCGCCCGACTTGTCGATCGCCAATTGCGGCGGATCGAAGCCAAAGGTTTGCGAAACTCCGATTGTGAGTGAACCGCTAGCGTTGTTCAATTTGACAAAAAAATAACCCTTGCCGCCGTTGTCACTCTGGTTATAGACCCACACATTGCCCGATGCGTCGATGGCAATCGCGGACGGATCGTCGATTCCGCTGGTGTATCCGGCTGACGGCGATTGCGCGATCCCGCGCGAATTGAACTTGGCGACAGACCCCGGAGAGCCATCGCTCGTCACCCAGATATTGCCGGAACCATCGATAGCCATGCCGGTTCCGGTGGACAACAGCCCGCCTCCCGAGTACGGGCTCCCGGAGTACGCTGATCCGGTGCTGTCAAGTTTGGTCAGCGTGCCGTTCCCATTGACGATCCAGATATAACCGCTAGGGTCGACAGCAACGGCGGCAGGCGCATAGATTCCCCCTGCGGTAAAACCGCCTGTGCTGGACCCGGAAGTATTGGGCGAGTAAGCAGCCCCGAGACCGCTCCACTCGCTCACGCTATTGATGCTTTGATTGGTGATCCAGATATTTCCTGAAGCGTCGGCAGCCAGCGCTGAGGAACCTGACGCGGTGGCTCCCGAACCGCCAAATCCGCCTCCGGAGGTATAGTGCAGCGAGAGCGACCATTCGTTTGGCGCGCTGCTCGAAATCGGCTGGTAGGGGGACGACAGGCTTGCCAGTCCAAATACTGAGGCCGGCGCAAGTTTATTATCGATGTTTGGAGAAGGAGGTCTAAGCAGATCGAAGATCGCCTGTAGCGTGTCCGTCGGAGCATAGCTCGGCTCGCCAACTGGATCTGTGTAGGCGAACAGGTTGCCGCAGACGGTGCCGTCTCCATCCGCACCTCCCGAAGTTACAGCGCACGCATTGAGCACGTCCGCAAGAGTGTTGATCGTGACATAAGGTGCCGTTGCGTTCCCGGCGACTGTCGAAAACTTCGGCTGACCGGTTGTGATATCGACGAGGTTGTTTACCAAAGCGAACGCATTGGCCAGTCCCACGGTTGAGTTTGCGCTGCTCGAACCAATATATTGGTAGCTCAGCTCGCCGGTTTCGACATTGTCGGCCGAGAACGTCGCGAGCGCCGCGGCAGAAGCCACGGTAGTGACCTCGTTGACCACGACAGTCGTTGAACTCAGGTTGCTGCATCGCCCCAAAGCAGTCATCAATGCCAGATTTGAATTCAGTCCTGCCGTTCCAACTTGTCCGCCGCTCGCAACCAGGTAAACCTGGCTGGTGAGTTGCGGGCAGGAATATCCGACGGGAATGGTGAAACCTCCCGTTGAATCCGTCGTAATGGCGGAAGTCGCCGCTGGCGAAGAGATTGGTATCGATGCCGAAGCGTAGCCGCTTGTGCCAGCAGCATAGAGGTAGACGGATGCTCCCACGACCGGCTCCGTCCCAGCCTCAACAACTCCGTGCAACGCTGGCCCAATCGCATCAGAAGTAAGCGTGACGGTCGAGACCGCTGTTGCCGGAGGAGTAACATCATTTAGCCTATCTGCCGTTGAGGAAACCGTGATCTGCAATCCTTCTTCAGGGGCCACAGCGGGAGCGGTATAGGGGATTGGAAGACCGTTCGGCCAGCCTTGCACACTCGTCGCCGTCACTGCGGCAACAGCAGGAACGGCGGGACTACCGGGATCTCCCGCGCTCGGCGGAACCGCCGCGATCGCCGCCTGTGCGGGCTGGGTCGTGAAGAAACCGCACCCGCTTCCGCAAACCGACCAGTCCACACCTGAGTTGCTCGAATCATTGGTAACCGCAGCGATAAGATTTACCGACGTATCCACCTGCATACGAGAGGGCGCAAAGGGGACAAAGGAGATCGAATGCGCGGTTGAAGCAACTATGGTGATGGCATTTGACAAAGCCGTTGCGCTGGAAAGAGCTGTCGATGTGGCTTTGACGTAGACCGGCACACCCGGCGAAACCGGTGGCGCAACATAGGTTGCAGTGGCTCCATTCGCTGCCTTGTAAGGTGTGATATAGCCGCACGCCCCGTCCGTGGTGCTGCTGCATTGCACCGTCCAGGTAACACCGCCCCCGGTAGACGCATCGTTCGTCACATAGGCGCTGACCGATGCCGTACCGTTCGTAGCAACACTGGATGCGGGCTGCTGGGTAATGGCGATGGACTCCGGCGCCGTGATCGTAATCGTTGCCGTGGCTGGGTTGGCAACAAGAGAAGGATTGAGAGTGTAGGCATGTGAAGTTGCGGTGATGGTCACCGGATTCACTGGAGGAACAGCGGAAGGCGCCGTGTAGGTCGTGCCAGCGCCGCTTGCTGTATTGGCATAACTGAATGTGCCGCAAGCTCCTGCAACGCTACTGCCGCAAGTAGCTGTCCAATCCACGCCAGCGTTGCTCGAATCTCCCGTCACTGTTGCCTTAAGCGTCGCCGACTTACCTTCCGCAAGAGATGCAAGCGAGGTCGTAAAGTTGACGATGATCACACTGGAGGCGCTGATCGTTGCTACAGCTGTCGAGTGGGTCACTCCATCGTTTGCGGAGGTCGCTGTAATTGTCACCGTGCCATCCGAGGGAACAGTGGACGAAGCGGTGTATGTCGTTGCGCCGCCGCTGGCCGTCTTCGTAGGGCTGAAGCTGCCGCAACCAGGGGATGATCCGCAACTCCACGTCACGCCTGCGCCTTCCACGTCATTCGTCACCTGTGCCCTAAGAGTTTCCGTCCCCGACGTGGTGACGTTGAACGTAGAAGGAGATACCGTCACGATAATGGGCAGAATCGTAATCGTCGCGCTCGCTGATTTGGTCGAATCCGCAACCGAGGTTGCTGTGATGGTGACTGTGCCGCATGAAGTGATTGTGACTGTGCCGCATGAAGGAACCGTGATCGGCGCTGTATACGTCGTTCCCACTGTGCTCTGCGTTTGTGTTGGATTGAAAGATCCGCACGAACTGGAGCCGCAGGTCGCGGTCCAGTTGACACCCTCGGTGTTGACGTCGTTGGTAATGGTGGCAGTCACAGGTGTTGTCCCACCTACCGCCAGTGATGTGGGTGTCGTCGACAGCGTGACGATGATGGCCGGGTCCACGATCGTGATCGTGACGCTGGACTGCTGCGAGGGATCGCTGGTAACCCGCGCGGTGAAAGTAACTGTGATGTTCGCAGGAATTACGCCTGGAGCCGTATAGGTTGAGGCAGACCCATCCACCGTGTGAGATGGAGCCAGAGTGCCGCATCCGGTAGTTATGTAGCCGGTTTGCGCGTTGCCACCACACGTCAAGGTCCAATCCACGCCTAAATTGGCTATGTCATTTACCGGCGCCATCGCCACAGTGGCGGTGCTCAATACCGGCAATTGTCCCGGAGTCACTCCACTTGGATATGTCACGGAGATGGCTCCCGCCTTCGTCGTCAGGCTACTGCCACATCCAGATAGAAGCGCCATGGACGAAAAAGAAATCGAGAGGAGCACAAGAAGCCATGACACCGAGAATCGGCATCGGCCATCAATGCGCGTCAATCGAGCAAACGAAGAGTGTTGTGAATTAAGCGACATGGTCTCCTGAAAACCCATTACTTCCTTTTGTCCAGTTTCGTGGAGTTCTGTTGAACAACTTGCACTTCGTGCGCCTTAAGGTTTAGCTCGTTCAGTGACGTAGCAAGTTCCGATGCGATCATTTCCGCAGATCGGCCGCTTCCGTCTTTGCCCAGCGCCAGTTCCCTGGTAAGCGCAAGATTCCTCTCCGCCAGAGACGCCAGCGCCAAATCCCTGCCGTTTGCCGATGCAACCGGTCTTGGACGGGAAGTTCCAATTTGAGCGTTGGCAAGCAAATGCTCCTCGTCCTCCAGTGCTGCCAACAGCTTGTGCTTGTGCGTAAACAAAAGATCGGTAAGCGCGGCCGAACCAATCGTTGAGATGTCTTCGCCGTGAGCGAACCTGCGTTGAAGATCGTCGATCGCCCGGCACTCGAAACCGATTGCATCGGCGCTGTTGAATAACCGCTGCGCCAATCCGCCAAGTGGAGCAATACCACGTCCGCGTGCGATGTAGTAAGTTTCGAGCGGAGTCGTCTGCGTCTGCATCTCAATCACATTCACATTGGACGACTCGCCCGCTTGCGACGGTCTCGCTTTCAACTCCTCGATGCTCGAGATGGAAGCTGTCACATGGGGAAGCATATGCAATTCAACTTCGAGTTGATGCTTGCGTTTCTCGGTATCCGTGATTCCGCGAATTTCGACACCACGAGGCCCGCGAGCTACTTCAATTTGCTCTCCGGCGTCGGCATGAAGACGGTTCAGTGTCAGTCTTGCACTGAGTTCCACATCGTTTAATTGTTCTTCGCTAAGAACCGGCAAGGGAAGCGGGACAAACCCCGACTGCGGCTTTGACATGCCTGTCTCACGCACTTCTTGTTCTGGTTGAAACAGACCACTGGTGGTTGAGTTCCAAGGCAGGACCGAATAATCCAGTTCCGCGATCTCCACCGTCTCACTGTCACGATAGGATACCGTGCGAAGAACAGGATGGAAGTCCGTGTCACGCACCGTCAGCGATTGAGCCGCTACGTCCCCGTTGGGGGTGGTGGTGGTAAGCACCAGTAAGTTGTCGCCAGTGCGTTGAATCCGCTCCTTGCGCAATCGCTGTGCGTCGTGCCAGTCCTGATAACTAGTCGCAGAAAGTGGCGCATCCCAGGAAATTTCAGCCTCTGCGAGTCTCTGTTTTAGCAGGTTTTCGTCCTGGGCAGGTTTCTGTTCTATTGGTCTCCGCTTTCCTTGTGCATCGCGATAGATTGTGCGTCTCAAGGTCCGCTTCTCCATCGCAATTTTCACTGTCTGGCGAATCACCCCGGAAGTTCTATCGTGGAAACCAACCGTATCCCAGGCTTCCGCGCGCACAAGAAGCGTATTCGAAGTAATATCTGGCCGCGATTGTTGTATCCACACAAACACGCAGGTTATGGACGCAACCGCGAGAATCAGCCCGGTGACAAGTATGGGATTCATAGGAAGCAACCCGCCAACATGGTCCTTTACCTGTTCAGATTGCGCCACTTCCTCACTCGGCGCGTCGTCTGGCATCTGGTTTAACAGCTCCGCGAGCCGAGCGCGCTGCGCGCGGTTGTTCAGTTTGTAAACCTTTGCTCGATAAGCGTGATACGCAGTTACCTGCGAAAACAAAGCTCCAAAGCGGTCACGCCGTGCGCGGCATGCGCCACAAACTGCCAGATGCTGATCAGCCCGTGCCTGTCTGCGAGTTGCTAGGTCGCCAGTGACTAGAAGGGTGAGATCATCATCGGAGAGATGTCTCTGAAATAACTTGTGCAATTCACAAATCAAGGAATCTACAATCCTCCCATCAATCTCTGTAATCCCCGCTTCACCAGATGAAGAGCACGCTGCTCGCTTGTCCCTAGCACTTCGCTGATCTCCCGGTAGCGCAACCCCTGACTTCGCAGCAGAATGCTGTTGTACTGCTGTGCAGTCAGTTGTGACATCGCAGCCTTCAAACGCCTGAACTGCTCTTTCTGCAAAAAAGCCCGCTCCGGATTCGCGTTGGGATCAACTGGTTCCTCTGCAGGATCAAATTTCAGGTCAACTTCTTCATGTCCGTGCCGGTTCGCTCTATGAACATCCATTGCAAGATTGCGCGCGACCATGTAGACCCATGGACGCAGATTCTCCTCGTCATCCCCTTTTCTGAGGTGCACAGTAAGCCGAAGAAATGTTTCCTGAATGACATCGTCTATCTCATCTGTGTTGAGTCCGAGCCGTCGCAGAAACTGCCTAAGCTTCGGGTTCAGTGCATCGTAGAGATGCAAGGTCTGCTGACGCCATCCGGCCTTGCCCGCTTCCTTCAACGAAATCGATCTCGGACCAGTCTCATCGGCGGAACCCTTTCCATCCCACTTCTCATCCGTTCCCCGCGCAGAATGTTTGATCCCAGTCACAGTCGCCACCTTGTTTCCACAGGAGCGCAGCCAAACTACGCTCACGATTCTCTCGACTGGAACTACCGATTTCTTAACCTGCATCTCGGCACAGCTTTCAACCGGTGGTCCCGGCATCTGAGAGTGGTTGTGGGTTCTCGACAATGGCACGAATCTTACTCCGCAATGACAAAGTTTTCGTTACAACGGCTTCTCCCTGTGAATTAAATCTCCGGGCATACTGAAACATTCATATGACCTGGCGCGAATCGAACCCAAAGTTGCTTTGGAAAAACGACTCTTGCGGAATCCACGAACACACGTGGAACACCTGGCCGCCAGATCACCAGTTATTCCTGAAAATTTCAATTGATGACTTCGCGGAAAGTTTCCCTTTCAGTAGACGCTTCCTTCGTAAACGGCAGGACATCCGGTATACGGATGCTGCCGGTTTCGCTCTGGCAGAAAAAAGACTCCCCTTATTAACACGGAGAAGAAGGCGATTTCCCAACCACCTCAGGAAAATATTTTTGTTGAAATTTGTCGCAGAATCAGGAGGGAATGATGGGGACTGCTGTCTTGGATGGATTCAACAAATGAAATATACATCCTTAACATATCTCTAACTGTTAACTTAATATGAATTGTCAAGGGTTGAGCAAAGCCAGGCCAGCCACAGTTCCTTCAGGTGATGCTCAGCAGTAACTGCGGCGTATCGGCTGTATGCGCGGCAGTGTTGGTATAAGCATCGCCTTGATGATGTTTATCGATAGATATGGCGTAAAACTGAGGTTTTGCAATGGACGATGACAATTCCAAACCCCATTCCCAATGACTTTCACGGCGAAGGCATACGGAACTCTCTTGATCGATGGATTGGTTTTGAAGGGTGCTGTCGAGGGTGCTGAACGGATTTTTTTGGTGCTGAAGGGTGCTTTTGAGTGCTTTTCATCGCCATCGATGCTCATGTTTTCAATAAGTTACAAGCAATTGCCGTTATGGCATGGAAGAGGTCGTCGGTTCGATCCCGACCAGGTCCACCAATTAAATCAATCATTTAGAGCACCCCTCCCTTCCCAGCTTGGCAGCATTTTGGCAGCAAATTTTCAACGGCCTGAAAAAATCGCTTCGCTTCCTCCCCTTTCATGAGCGATCTGTCGAACTGGCTTCCTTGTACCGAAGCTCAGGACTTTGGCCTTCTTCAAGATGGTTTTGAAGTTCCCGGCCCCCTATCGCCATTCCCGCCGCCTTTTTGCGTCAGTTCCTGATGAATAGAGTTCACCGTTGCACGTACACCCTCTGGAAGTTCCTGCATGTAGACATCCGTCGTTGTGGCCGTTCGCGAGTGGCGCAACACTCTTTGTACATCCTTTATGTCGCCCTTTTTCCGCGCCAGTGTGGCAACTATGCGCCGAATCACCTGGAATGTCAGTTTAGGCAGTCCCAGTTCTTTGGCAAACCTGTGCAGCACGCGCCTACGGTAATTGCCCGAATCGATAAACCCGCCGTCACGTGCCGGAAAGATGAACCCCTCGGGGTCATCTGCGGTAGGTCCATGCCAATGCTTCTTTTGCCGCTGCTCTTCCCGGCACTGTTGCCGCCAGGCTAGGAGTTCTTCCGTCAAGTCAGCGGCAATCGGAATCGTCGCGAGACTTCCCTTGGTCTTGCCCCAGGGGCGAATCTTCCCCTTGTAAGTGGTCTCCTCGATCCTGATCGAAGAAGTTGCTGGGTCGAAGCACTTCCACTTCAGCCAAAACAATTCACTGGGTCGAAGCGCATTGGTCATTTCGAGCTCGAGCGCTATCCGGTCGCAGCGTCCGAGCCTGGACAAGACAGCCAGCAACTGATCCCAGCTCAGCACGGTCTTTTCGGTCTCTTTCAGATGCGCCGGAACCTTGATCGTGCGTGCAGGATCTTTTCCGATGAAGTCCTGATCGACAGCCTCGGCAAAGATGGCTTGCAAATATGCCCGGACCTGCAACACGCGATCACGCGAACGGGTTTGGGCCAGCCGATTGAGATGTGTCTGTAGAGAGAATTTGTCGATATTTTCAAGGCGTGCATCCGCGAAAGTATCGACGAGATCGGCTTGAATCAGGTGTTTTTTCACCTTGGCCGTCTCCTCTCTCCAGTCCGTTTCTTTCAGTGGCAGGTAGCGGTTGTTGACGAACCATTTGAAGGTGACTGCGCCGTTGACAGCGGATTGGTCACCTGTGGATTGGCCGCCTAGTCTGGCAATCTCGCGCTCAAGTTTCTCCCTGGCCTCATACTTCGACATCTCCGGCTTCGTTCCAAGAATGACCTGTGCGACATTGAGTTTCGATTGGTTGCTTGCAGAGTCCAACTCCGTTCTGCGGAAGTATCCATACCACTTTTTCCCGCGAAGACGGACCCAGCCCTTCTGATGTGAGATTCCCATTTATTCCTCGGTTTCTGTGTGGGGGAATAAGCGGGCCACCTCCATTTTACCGGCGTTTGCGCTGTAAATGGGCGGCCCGTTCGCGTTCTTTCAGAAACTCATCGATTCCGCTCGCCCGGTAGCGCAGCGCGCCGTCACTCATGCGAATGACGGGCAGATAGGGCCATCTCCGGGAAGAATGATCCCAGCCCCAATCCTTGCTGACCTTCAGCTTGAGGGCGACATCCTCGGCGGTCAGCAGTAGATCGACCGCCTCTTGCATCGTTGGCATTGAGCCCATAAAGGCGTACCTCCATCGGTCCTGTGATGACCCTGATACTTGCGGTATTGCACAACGGGGCGCTCGCTATCTCAATCCGTTCCCATCCGTGAGAGGTTTTTCGCTTCGGTACTTTCCGTCACTCCGTGCGAAGTTCCGAAAGTTCCACTTGCTATAGGAAGATTGGTTTGACGGCACGGCCGCCGTCAATGATATTTTTGAAAACCGTTATGCAGATTCTGCATAACGCAAAATCACGTCTCATTTTTTGCAACCGATTTGACTCTTCGAACGTCCAAGAATCACTATGGTTCGCGCAGTATTTTGCTCAGATATGCGCTGCTAAATGTTTGGCTGCTGTCCTGCCTGGGTTCTCCCCCAACAGCTAGGAGGATAGCTATGGTGCTTACGGAAACACGGTCCATGCAGGCGGCAATTGTATTGGCGGAAGAGTTAAACTTCTCCAGAGCCGCCGAACGAATGCACGTCGAGCAATCGACGCAGAGCAGGTTGATTTCCAGGCTAGAGAGCGATATTGGCCTGCAGTTCTTTGTGCGCAATCATCAAAATGTCGAGATCACCGAAGCTGGCCGCCGTTTTGTGGAGGAGGCTCGTCACTCGGTTCTGCACGCTGAGCGCGCTGTTCTGAACGCGACGGTAGGTTCGCATGGAGCCGAGGAAATTCTTAATGTCGGCAAATCAGCCTTCACCGATCCGTTCCTGGTGACGACGCTTCAATCCGTGCGACTTCCCCTCTATCCCGGCCTGAAGGTGAAGCTGTGGAGCAACTACTCACAGGAACTGGCTCACAAGGTTGCTGCTGGAGAACTGGATATGGCGCTGGTCACGTCGGTTCCCGATGCTCCCACTCTCAGCTTTCTGACGGTTGCTGAGACTCCGCTCTACATCGCTTTGTCCAAAGCAGATCCTCTTGCAGACCGCGAAGAACTGCACCTGAGGACTTGCGCTCCTGCGAGTGGATTCTCCTCGCTCCGAGCGTGAACCCTCATGTTTTCGAGATGATCCAGCGGGTCACGTCCAAGAAGGGGATCGTTGCTTCCGATCGCCATTACGTCATGACCGCTGAGGAAGCCTCGGAGTTGATTTTGGCGCAAAAGGGTGTGGTGTTCCTGCCCCGCGACGCGGCGTGGCGCATTGCTTCTGAATGGATTGCGATGCGGCCGCTCGTGGAGGAGCAGCTTAAGCTCGTTACCAGACTGGCTACACGGTCTGACAACAAAGAACGGCTCGTGAGTGAGTATTTTCGTGCGGCGAGCCGCAAGTTGAGCGGCATTGCGTCGCCGCAACAGGGACGTTTGCCGCTAGTTGGATGAGCAGCCGCCCGATGCGTCTTCCTTAACTTCTGCGTGGTCTTCGACCTCTCGTATCTCAACATTGAGGGGACCTTCGTGGCCACACTTCGGACACTTGTATATGCCGGACGTAATAGCTCTGGCTCCGAACTCTTCTCTGCGAAAAGCGCCACCACATTGGACGCATACGTGAAAGTGCTCATACCGGGGCTGCGGCACGCTGGGATTGTTTGTCATGCGATCGCTTTTCTTCCTTGTTCAACAGTCTTCATGCAATTTTGTTTCGAGCGGGCAGTGCTTCTCCACTTCTAGCTCGGTTATCGTGCAAACAGAAACGGCTGCGTTGAACCCTAAGAACTTGTTGAAAAACACTTACGAGTCCAGGAATACGGCAAAAATCGTGATACCAAAACTATCATCGAGATGCCGCCGATCGCTCTGCGAGCCTTGTGGCGCGATTTGATTTTATGCCGCGTGTGGCTTTAAACGTTTTTCAACAAGTTCCTAAATGCGCAATGCAAGATGATTGACGATCTCTGGTTCGAGAGAAATCAGACTGGGAAAGGATTGGTCGCTGTGAATCTTTTGCAGAAGCGTGTTTGCAGCGATTTGTCCCATGGTCTTTCGAGGCTGACGGATCACAACAAGACCCGGATCAGTAACGGATTCCCCCCCGCTAGGTGTCTGCCACATCGTGGATCACAATGCCGATTGTCCGTGTCTTCTTGGTTCGAAGGGCACGCGCAAAGATGTTTGGAGAATAGCCGAGCGCGCGCGACGCCTCTTTGATCCGCTGGCGGGTGCGTTCGGGGATGGCACGCCCAAGAACATCATTCAACACTACAGATACCGTTACAGGATCTAAGCCAAGATAGGCAGCTAGAGTCCTCAACGTTACAGGCTGTTCCAGTTTACTGATTGCGGGCTCTTGTTTCATATCTCAAAAAGCTCCCCTTACCCCAAAGAGGAAAGGGGGTGGAAGGTCTCGCGAACACTGGCCAGTAGGCCTTTGCTCGCGAGACAACGGCAAAGCCGCATTCGCATCGCGCATGGCAATAAAATGAATGTCGGCTTGTCCTGAATCAACATAGTCAATCGACCTACTTGCCGGCCTCTGCTACCAGTCTCTGCGCTCTGGCCATGACATCCATCCGGAATTGCTTCTCGGCTGCCATGTCCGTCCCGTCAGGGTGCCAAGACTCCGCCGCAAGGTGCTTGCTGAAGGTTGAACCGATTTCGGCAAGGGCGGCTTGCGTTTTGGGCAGCAACTCGCGGAAGCGGGATAATTCTTCCTGAACCTTTTCAGGGTGATAGGTCAGGCGGTCGCCGGTCTGCATGGCGTCAGTGAGCGCTTCAGGCGGATCGGAGACCGGCCAAGTTTGATGCATGGCATCGTAAGCGCCGCGCAGTCGTGTCATGGCACCGGCAAAGCCATCCAACTCATCGCGCCGCGCCGTCATTCCCGATGCCCGGTGCAACTCGACGACCACTTTTCTCTGCACGCTTCCACTGGGCACGGGAACCGTCGTAGTCAGCGTATTGCCCTCGAATAACCAGCCCCCGTTGCCTGTGAGTCCGGCGCGCTTGACTGCGACGCCATTGATTGTGACCGAGGCTGGCGGCCAATCGGCAGGCAGACGCAACTCGAAGCCGCGGGTCTTCGGCATCCCAGGATAGCCGCCCTGAACGGGTCCAATCTCGACGCGCAGTGTGTCGCCGGTTTGCGTGGCCTTGATGGGCGTGTGAGCAAAGACACCGCGCTGGTACTCGACCGAGACGCCAGAGTCCTCATAGACGGAGTAGCTGGATGTGGTCCCAGGCGTCAGCGGCCAGATATTCACGATCAGCGGATCGATGGACTTTTCTCCGGTGTAGTGCGTCTGCGGCTGCATGGGAACAATGGCTCCGGCGCGCAGGTAGACGGGCGTTTGCTCGATGGAGAAGTTGCGATCTATGCTTACGGGCCCGGTGAAGTGCTTGCCGGTAGGCCACTCGATCCACTCGCCCTCGGGCAGCCAGACCTTTTCCGTGGACAAACCGCTGGTCTTATCGGCTGGCGTGGTCACCGGGGCGGCCAGCATCTCGTCACCAAAGATGTACTCTCCCTTGCTCTCGTACGCTGCGGTCTCCTGAGGCCAGTCGTAGTAGAGCGGGCGTAAGAAGGCGACGCCAGTATCATAGGTGCGTCGCGCCTCGGTGTAGAGGTAAGGCTGCAATGAAGAACGAAGCTGGAAGGCAGAGCGCAGGACAGACGAATATGGCTCAGGATAAGCCCATATGCGGCGCTCGCTTTCAGGGTTCTTGGTTGTGTGCGTGCGCAGAATGGGGCTGAAGGCGCCGAACTGCACCCAACGCGCGTATAGCTCTGGCGCGACGGTTCCGGGCTGGTGGCCGCCGATGTCGTGGCTCCAGTAGGCGTAGCCAACATTCGCTGCGGTCGCGGTAAACCACGGTTGAAACGCCAGCGAGTCCCAAGCCGAGAAGGTGTCTCCGGAGAATCCAATCTGGTAACGATGATTGCCCAGCCCACCCCAGCGGTGGAAGAGCATTGGCCGCTCGCCCTCGCGCTGCTGGTCGGTAAAGTGGAGATAGTTGAGCCACCATGTGTTGTTGACGCCGGGGAGTTTGGTGTCGAGTTCCTGCTGCCAGTCGAGCCACCAGAAGTTAATGCCCTGCTTCTCCAGCGGATGGAGGACGAGGTTGAAATAATTGGTCGCCCAGAGCTTGTTGGTGGGGTCGAAGGGCACGTACTTTTTCGTCGCCGGATCAATGCCCATCGCCTTGGCCATAGCCGGATACGCCTGCTCCCACGGCTGGATGCCCGAAGCCGGATGCAGATTGAGCGTGGCCTTCAATCCCTCAGTATGAAGTTTGGCGAGGAAGTCATCAGGATCGGGAAAGAGAACCTTGTTCCAGGTGTAGCCGCTCCAGCCCAGCCTCTGGCCTGACTGATCGGTCTCGCCCATCGCCTTCAATTGATCCTCGTTGATGTGCCATCCCATGTCGATGACGAAAACGTCCAGCGGCAGATCGTTCTTGTGAAAGCCTTTTACAAGCTCGTCGAGTTCCTGGTCCGTGTAGTCCCAATAGCGTGACCACCACACGCCAAAAGCGAAGCGCGGCGGCAACGGAATGCGCCCGGCCACACGAACGTAATCGCCAAGCGCCTTGCGGTAGTTGTGGCCATAGCCGAACAAGTACCAGTCCTGGCGTTCGCCCGTCGGCCGCTCCATCACCCAAGGCCAGGTGCTCTTTTCGCCGTCTTTGAAGCTGAAGTCTGCGGAGTCGAAAAGGGGACGCGTCGAGTCGTCGATAAGCGCCCAACCGGAGCGCGAGATCAGTCCTGGCTCGATTGGCGCATTGACTTTGTTGCCCCGTGTGCCGTCGAGCGTCCTTGTGGTGCCTTGCAGATTTTCAGTGTCTTCAAGGTCGGGATGCCAGACCACTGGCTTGCCGTCGACGGTGAGAGCAATCGAGAGATTGTCCGCCGCAAACTGCCCATCGCTTGTGGGCGAGTAGGTCAGCGTTAGCGCACTTGTCTTGATGGTCATCGTCTTGCCGTCATCGGTAAGACGATGAGAAAAATTCGGCACGGGTAAATGACGATTCAAAAACACAAACGAAGCGTGATCTTCGAACTTGCCATCCGCCGACCACTCCATGCGTATCAACTCAGGCGTCAACACGGTAAACCGCGCATTGCCCAGCGTAACCACGGCCTTGGGATCGGCCACAGGATTGGCAACGCCCCCGCCCGCCTCCGGCAGCGTTGCTGAAGCTGCAACCGCGGGTTTTGCGGCTCTTTCACCCCCCGGCGCAGCCGTCTGCGCCCCCAAACCGACACTCACTCCGATTGCAAGAAAGATTGCTGCTATGCAATGCAAGACAATGCGCACACTATTCTCCTGTTTGTATTTCACCGAGAGGGACATGAATCGATCCACACTGACCTCGGGCAGACCCAGAATTGCACGGGGACAAGGAGTGGGCCGCACCCATTACCGCGACCCACTCATGTAGCAACAGCGCTACAAACGGCTCAGAAGTAAAACTTCCCGGCTAATTGCACGACGCGCGCGTTACTGCTGCTATTGTAATCGCCGAAGTAAGATCCAAGGTGGTCCTTTGAACCCGTTGGGCGAATGTTGTTGGGGTTGACGGGAACCCAATCCGAATAAGGCTGGCCGCCGTCGATCAGGCCGTAGATGCTGCCGCCATTGTTGCTGCCGGTGTTGTTGTAGGAGGGTTGCGCGTAAAGATTTCTTCCCCCGAACTGCGGGTGATTGAAGGCGTTGAATGCCTCCATGCGCAGTTCGAAGTAGCGCTTTTCCCCGGAGGATACGGGAATCTTCTTCAGAAGGGCTAGATCGGTCTGATTGGTGCCGCCCTGACGAAGATATTGTTTCGGCCAGGGGTTGGGGACGCCGATGTTGGGCATCGCAAACGCTGTTGGATCGACAGCCGCATACCGTCCGCGACCTTTGCCCGGCTTCATGCCCGGCTTGAGGTAGGCTCTCGTTCCCTCAGTCCAGGAGCCGGTGATCATGCGCTGATACCAGCTAAGGTCTATTCCAACACTGGTTGGAGTGCCTTTGCTGAACTGCGAGATGCCGCTCACCTCATAATTGTCGGTCAGAAGTCCGAGTATCTTGGAGCGGCCCAGATAGCTGCTGACTTTGGGCAGTTGGTAGATGTAGTTGACCGCCAGAATCTGCGGGCGATCAAAGCCTGCAATCTGATAGTTGTAAATCTTTTGGCTGATGTAGTTCGTCCAGCTTCCGTCGCTATCGGTGGTATCCATGGTTTTGGAGAAGGTGTAAGAGCCGCCGAACTTGAGGCCATGTCCGAAACGGCGGTTCAACTGCACCTGCAGGGAGTTGTAATTCGCGTTTCCATCCCATGTGTAGTGATTGATGGTGCTGCTGTATCTGTACGAGCCGGAGTAAAAGTAGACCACCCCGCCAGATTGAAGTTTCACAGACAAGCAGGTTCTCTTGGGGGGTGCCGAACGAAGTTCGGCCGTCCGGCGAAGGGCAACGACAAGGGCAAGGTGGAGAACCTTGTTGGTTACACGCGGCGTAACTTCATGGTGCCGATTCCGCACGCGGCGAGCTGGGAGGCGCTCAACGAGCAGTTT
>Ga0224528_1000223_pt1 | contig 47670 bp, 42 predicted proteins | sample CBST25metaG_2_FD_179888 | JGI IMG/M metagenome (GOLD analysis project Ga0224528, IMG submission 179888) | Peat soil microbial communities from Stordalen Mire, Sweden - C.B.S.T25 | ecosystem: Environmental > Terrestrial > Soil > Wetlands > Peat | place: Sweden: Norrbotten County, Stordalen Mire...
AAAATCTTTGAAAATGTTGGACCTATTTCCGGATGGAAGCAAATTATGGCCCAATTTATTATTATTTTTGAACAAAGATGGAATATCAATTAATTATCCTTTTTGACACAGTTTGTTGAACAGACCCAATGAATATGAGTTGTGAAACTTTCAATAATTATTTTTCCATTTGGAACAGGGACTTTTCCATTTGGAATAATCTTTTGTCCTTTCATAATTGGGTCTATACTACATTTAATTCGTTGTTTTCATGTCAGATGCATAATTTTACCATACTGTCCGGTATCTGACCGATTAAAAACCCTACAGAGAGAATCATGATGACATATCATAATGCGTTCCAAAGGCCACGCCCGAAGCGTTGCTCACCCGTGGCGGCATCGGGCATTTAAATATAGGAACCGGATTGGCTGGCGGGGTTACAGGTGCATTGTCGGCGAACGTCGTGCTGCGACCGATCAGCAATAAAATGAGAAGTCCCGTTTTCATAGAGATTGCATCAATTGTGTTCATAGGGTTAACTGCGTAATCGGTATAAAGTCTATTATTCCCCTTTATAACCATGAAAACAAAGTGTTAACAGGGCATGTGAAAAACAACATGGTTTATTTTTGAAGTTATAATGATTCCTTATCACACGATTTCATCACTCTTTTTTAGGTATTGAAATATAATTGTAAGATCATGAAAGGTTAATATTTACTTACTAATGCTGCATTTTACAGCATATTATCTTTATGTATTCCCGTTTTCATTCAGTAATTGAACTAATTTCAGTTTCAAGTTGTATATTTGTTGAAAAATAAAAACTAAATTCAAATGAAACGAGTCCCGATATTCGGGACGAGTTCCATTGGCACAAATATAGGGGCTGTAACAATTGTGAATTGAGCAAGATTTACTCATTTTACAGGCATATTCCTCTCCTTTTGGGGGAGGTCAATAAATAAAACTCAACAAATAACCCGATTTCATGTGAATAAGTCTGAAAGTCAAGATGACTTCAATAACTTATATGATATGACGGGCTTTGATCTGAAAATTGAGACCTATGATGTGATTAGCAATCAATTTCATCTTGATCAAACAATGTGAATATGAAAATAGCAATTTTATATATTTCCAAACACGGCACAACTGAAAAAATTGCCAGGCAAATAGCTGTTGGACTGTCAGAACAGGAAAGTAAAGTCATTGATATCAAAAAACATCCACATCCTGATTTGGAACAGTTTGAGTTCATCGTTCTTGGTAGCTCTATTTATGCCGGGAAAATTCAACAACGCATGGATAGCTTTTGTCAAGAATATTCTTCGCAATTGCAACAAAAAATCATTGGTCTTTTTATATGCGGAATGCAGCCAACCGAGGAACAACGTGAGAAAGAACTAATTCGTGCTTTCCCGGTTGAATTGTTTGAAAAAGCAATTACAAAGAGCTTTTTAGGGGGTGAATTTTTATTTGAGAGAATGAGTGTATGGGAACGTTGGATTGTAAGACATATCTCAAAAGTGAGTAACTCAGTATCCATGATCAATGACTATGCAGTACAACAATTTATTTCCAAGCTTCAGTCTCATCTGTTTTTATCAAGTTTAGATAATGATTATTTATCAAAAGCAGAAGTTGAAACAGACGAAGACACACCTATTAAAGTTTATTCGGGTGAAATGTGGGAATGTGGTATGGTGAAAAGTCTCTTGGAAGATTCGGGTATAGAAGTATTTCTCAATAATGAAAATTTTGGCAATGTGGCTCCATGGATTGCAGGAGCTACCGTGACAGTAGTGGTTCCCAAGCGTTATTTTCAACAAGCATCGCTGGTCGTTAAACAGTTTATCCGGAATAACGAAGCATAATATGCAAGAAAAGACAAAACCTACGATTGTATTAGCTGGTGGTACGGGGTTTTTAGGCAAACATACTGCTACTTATTTTTCACAAATCGGATATCACGTTGTTGTTTTGACACGTGGAGAAAACCGATATGAAAATGCAATTGATTTTGTTCATTGGGATGCAAAGACTCCGGATGGATGGTGGTACATATTGGAACAAACTGTTGCTGTTTTTAATTTTACCGGTCAAAGTATTCAATCAGTACCTACAGAGACAAATCGCCATGCAATTCTCCAAAGCCGTATTCATTCTATCAAAGCGTTAACAACAGCTATTTTACGATGTCAGACTCCACCTTCCTTATTTGTGCAAATGAGCGCAGTCGGATATTACGGAGATACATTGAACCTTTGTTCGGAAGAAGCTCCTATGGGGAAAGGATTTATGGCAGAAGTTTGTGATCAATGGGAAAAAGCATTCATGGTAGTTAAATTACCGTCGACACGTAAAATAATTTTTCGATTAGGCATCGTTTTAGCAAAAGATGGTGGAGCATTACCCCTTTTAATCAGATTGACAAAATCATTCTTAGGAGCATCTATTGGTTCCGGAAAACAAGGCATTAGTTGGATCCATATAAATGATTTGATGCAGCTCCTTCGTTGTTCCCTTTATAAGCGCATGATGGAAGGTGTTTATACTATTTCGGCTGAACCTGTCTCAAACGAAACCTTTATGAAAGTACTGAGAAAAGTGTTGAACAGGCCTTGGGTACCTGCTATTCCTTCGTTCATAGCTTCAAAAGCAGCACGTTGGGTATTAAAAACGGATCCTGAAATTTTATTAACCGGTTGTTATGCCTTTTCAAAACGGTTAACAGAAGAAGGCTGTATCATACAATTTAATGAACTGGAAGGTGCGTTGAATGATTTAATTCTGCATTAAAATCTTCATTTCAGGTAGTTACCTGTCTTTATTGCTCTATTCCCTTTTGTCCATTTTGCTAAACATTTTTCGATTCAAACAATAGCATGTTTTTATTGGAAAAGTCGTTATACGAAGAAGTTTTTTGTATTTTTGCGGTGTTTTCTGCAAAAGAGAGGAGTTTCGAAGTTTTAATGGCGGACTTTTTGTCTAAATCATATTTAATCATAAAAAAACGTAATCTAACGTGTCAAACAATGAATAAACAGGGTATTATTATTCACAACACTAAAATTTTTACTGAGAAAAACACTTTTCGTGGCTCACTTCGCATTGAAGGGGATATAATTGCTGAAATTTTCAAAGGAGAAGTTCCGGAAAATATTTTAAATAAAAACCAAGTTATTGATGCTTCCGAGCTTTGGCTTTTGCCGGGAGTAATTGATACGCATGTTCATTTTCGTGAAACCGGCTTAACAGAAAAAGCAGATATTGAAACAGAATCAAAAGCTGCATTAGCGGGTGGAGTCACATCCTTTATTGATATGCCTAACACTATTCCACCAACGACTACCCTGGCAGCATTGGAGATGAAACAACATCTTGCAGAGGAGAAATCGTGGATAAATTATGGTTTCTTTTTAGGAGCAACGTCTGACAATCTTAATGAACTTGTGCAAGCTGATCCACAAAAGGTAGCTGGAATTAAAATGTATGTGGGATTAACAACGGGAAATTTAGTTATTGATAAAGACACGGTGCAGAAACTGATGGTTTCATCTCCGCATTTGTTAGTGGCACATGCAGAAGATGATCTTGTTATTCAGCGAAATAGCGCAATATATCGCGAAAAATTTGGTGAAAATATTCCATTTAGCTACCATTCAATGATTCGTTCCACAGAGGCATGTTACAAATCAACTGCATTTTTAGTGGAAATGGCTATGCGACATCACGTCAGACTGCATATTGCTCATGTCAGTACAGCTAATGAGTTAGCTCTTTTTGACGGTTCAAAACCATTATCTGAGAAACAAATTACAGCTGAAGGATGTATCCCCTATTTTTGGTTCGATCAACGTGATTATGAACAATTAGGAGCACGAATCAAATCCAATCCTGCCATTAAAACGGAAAATGACAAAAAGGCATTGTTGCAGGCTCTTACGACAAATAAAATAGACACCATTGCTACTGATCATGCGCCGCACTTACTTATTGAAAAAGCAGGAAATTATTTTCAGACACCTTCGGGCATTCCGTCCATTCAATATTCACTTCCTCTCATGTTAGAGTTGGTACGTCATGGCCAAGTAAGTATCGAAAAAGTCGTTGAAAAGATGTGTTATGCTCCGGCAACATTGTTTCGAATTCATCGTCGGGGATATATTCGAAAAGGTTTCTTTGCGGATTTAGTGTTGGTTAATCCAAACGATATCTGGACTATTACTCCCGAAACTATCCTTTCAAAATGTGGTTGGTCACCTTATGAAGGAGTTTCATTGCATGCAAAAGTGACACATACATTCGTAAATGGTGTGCTGCAATTTGAGAATAATAAGGTAATTGGTAATACGAAAGGGAAAGCATTATCATTTAATATCAAATAAATGACCCAACGAACATTTCAATCTCCTATTGGATGGATATGTGTTCAGGGGGATAACAACGAAATTATATCCATCTCGTATGCTGATCAGCAACCTGAAATGATTGGCGATGAAAATGAGGCGGTAAGTGAAGGAATTGCTCAATTGAAAGCTTATTTTTTCGGTGAACGCCAAACGTTTTCTTTACGTTTACGTCATCAAGGCACTACTTTTCAACAAAAGGTCTGGCTTGCATTACAAACAATTCCATTTGGAAAAACATGTTCTTACCAAACTATAGCAAAGCTTATTGGCAATTCAAAAGCTTACAGGGCGGTTGGTAATGCCAACCATCATAACCCTTTTCCCATCATTATTCCGTGCCATCGTGTGATAGGCACTTCTGGGTCATTGAGTGGTTACAATGGTGGCATCGACCGTAAAAAATGGTTATTAGCTCACGAAAACGTTCAATTATGAGGAGCTATCTTAATTGTCATCACGTTGTGTTTTACTAATTCCGTTGTCTTGTAACTCTTTCACTATGCCTTTCCCGTATAGAGTAAGGTGACCTACTCCTGAGTTAGTAACATAAAATGCTTCATCTGCCGTTATGGATGCATTTCCAACAGCGCTATTAATTAGGTGTATTTCTTGACAATGAAACTGTTTTGCATCAAAATTACCTACACTTTGATTATTCATCACAGCATCATTGCATCTACCTGACAAAATAGTTTCTCCTACGGCATGATTTTGTAGTGATAAAGAATCAACTATCAAACAAAGATTGAGGGCTCCTACTGAATGATTATTTACCACAACTACTTTAGCATCAAGTTGCAGACAAGTTTTCCCTACGGCGTGGTTATTAAGTTCAAAATGAGTTGTATGTAGTGTGTCTTGCATTGTTAGCATACCAACCGAATGATTGCTTAGTGCTGTTAACGAATCAAAGTACACTTCAATTTTCCCTTTCATTTTTGTTGAAAAACTGGTGTTTTTTAGTACTGAAATAGAAAGCAAAGATCCATCAGGAACCACTGTAACATACGATTGCAGATTGTCATCAATTTCAACTACTACCCGATTTTGATTGGATGGAATGAGTGTTACATCCAAAGGCACAGAAATATCCAAACGGGTGAAAGAAGAAACTTTTCGCTCTTGGTTCACAATATGCCCTGATCCTGAAATAGTATGACCATTAACATAATTACACGAAAACAAACATATGCCAATAGACATAATGAGTACAGAGCGGATCAATTGATTTACAGCAATAAAAGGTTTCATAAGCATCATTTTTTTTTGAAATTAGTGAGTAAATGAATAAATGAGTGTTTTATATTAGACGTAAAAACTTTGACAAATGGATGAGAGCAATCGAAAAAAACATCAATATGAGATGATCACCGATGATGTCTTTTCAAGAGGCTTTTTCTTCCGGATACATGGACATAAGTCCGTGCTTTTCTTCACTAATTATCGTTATACAACATTTATATTATGCTGCTTTCTAACACAAAGATACGAATTTATAAACAATATTTGCCATTTCCGACATTAAATAGTAACATTGCAAAAAATAAGAAGTTACAGCTATGAGTTTTTTCAATATAAAAGACTGGCAAAGACAGTCACACCATCCTTCAAAAAAGGCCTTTGAAATATTTAAATATATTGGCCCCGGTTTATTAGTAACAGTAGGTTTTATCGACCCGGGAAATTGGGCAACAAATTTTGTCGGTGGTGCTGAATACGGGTATACCCTATTGTGGGTGATTACGTTAAGTACATTCATGTTGATTGTCTTACAACATAATGTAGCTCATTTGGGTATTGTCACAGGTTTGTGTCTTTCAGAAGCCGTAAACTATCATATGCCGCATAAGTTTTCTCGCCCTATTCTTATTTCAGCGGTCATGGCTTCAATATCAACATCTTTAGCTGAGTTATTGGGGGCTGCCATAGCTTTGCAAATGCTTTTTGGACTTCCCATAATGGTTGGCGTTATTTTGTCTGCTATCGTGGTTATAATTTTTATCTTCACCAATTCATATCGAAAAGTTGAACGATGGATCATCGGGTTTGTCTCTATTATTGGCGTTTCATTTATTTACGAATTATCGTTGGTGCATGTAGAATGGCTAAAAGTTGCAACTGATTCCTTTGTTCCTCAAATACCAACAGGTTCATTATTAATGATTCTCAGTGTTTTGGGAGCGGTTGTAATGCCTCATAATTTATTTCTGCATTCCGAAATCATTCAAAGTCGCCAACTACATAAACGCAATGATGCATCAATTAAAAAATTGCTGAAATATGAATTTTTCGATACGTTATTTTCGATGATTGTTGGCTGGGGAATTAACATTGCTATGTTTATAATGGCGGCGGCCATCTTTTTTACCCATCACCAACCCATCGATGAGTTGCAGCAAGCACATCAGTTACTGATTCCTCTTTTGGGTAACAGCGCTTCCAATATTTTTGCCATAGCGCTTTTATTTGCAGGAATCGCATCTTCGGTTACATCAGGTATGGCGGGTGGTTCCATTTTTACCGGACTTTTTGCAGAACCTTTCGACATTAAGGACAATCATTCAAAATTAGGTGTGTTGATTTCTATTTTAGGCGCAACTATTTTACTGTTTTTTGTAACCAATCCTTTGAACGCCCTGATTGTGTCTCAAATGATTTTAAGTATCCAACTCCCAATAACTATTCTTGCTCAATTCTACCTTACTTCATCACCTAAAGTAATGGGTAAGTACGTCAATAAAAAAAGAACGATGATCCTGATCGGGATCATCGCTATCATAGTTATTGCATTAAACATTGGGTTATTAGTTACTTCTTTTTAAAAGGAAAAAGCAAGTAAATATTTTTCAATGCAAAAATTTATCGTTCAACTTGTTTTTGTGGGTATTTTTTGAAATAGCTTTTCAATTTCAACTTTAGAACGCCAAAAAAGGCTTCCCCAAAAATACCTCCATTCATTTTTGAAATACCTAAAACGCGATTTGCGAATACAATAGGCACTTCTTGTATTTGAAAGCCACATTTATATGCAGTAAACTTCATTTCAATCTGAAAAGCGTATCCCTTAAAATGAATCTTATCTAATTCAATAGTTTCCAAAACTTGGCGACGATAACATTTGAATCCAGCAGTAGTATCAAAAATTCGCATTCCGGTAATCATTCGTACATAACTCGATGCAAAATAGGACATGATAACACGTCCTATCGGCCAATTAATCACATTAACGACATGATCTAAATAACGAGAACCTATTGCTACATCTGCTCCTCCATTAACACATGCATCATATAAACGAAGTAAATCATTTGGATTATGCGAGAAGTCTGCATCCATTTCGAATATAAAATCATATTTGTGCTCAATTGCCCACCGGAATCCAGTTATATAGGCAGTACCAAGTCCTTGTTTTCCTTGTCGTTCAACGATATGAAGTGATTGAGGGAAAGACTTTTGCAACATTTTTACAATGTTAGCAGTACCATCGGGAGAGCCATCATCTATAATCAAAATATGGAAAGGCTTTGATAAAGCAAAAACTGCACGAATGATGGCTTCTATGTTCTCTTTTTCATTATAAGTAGGTATAATGACAATGCTATCAGTCACAATAATAAATTTTGAAGTGAAGAAATTAGTAAATAACGATGCGAATATAAGGAGAATTTGTCAAATGTTGTATGTTCCTTCGTAAAAAGTAGTAATTTCAATCATTTATTGACCAAATAGAACGTCTTGAAATAAAAAAAGCGTTCTAGTGTTGTAAGCACCAAAACACCTCAAAATAAATACATCAAGCTGCTACAAAGTCTTGGCAACGGATAAAGCTGCTTCGTAGTTAGGTTCTGTCGTCACTTCGTGAACATATTCTACAAAACGAACTATGTTATTTTTATCCAGTACCACTGTTCCACGCGCTAAAAGACGTAAAGGTTCAATCAAAAAACCATATTTGAGACCAAAATCAGCTAAACGATGATCAGAAAGTGTAACAACTTTATCAAGACCTTCGGCTGCACAAAAACGACTTTGTGCAAAAGGTAAATCCATCGAGATGGATAAAATCACAATATCGTCTCGAAGGGATGATGCTGCTTCATTAAACTTTCTGTTTTGAGTGGCACACACAGAAGTGTCAATACTAGGATAAATTGCAATGATTTTGATTTTTCCTTCAAAATCACTTAAATGTTTTTCACTCAAATCTTTTGCTACTACTGTGAAATCAGGAGCTTGAGCACCAACTTTTATTTCATTCCCAGAAAGAGGGGTAGGATTGCCTGCAAATAATACTGTTGCCATACATTAGTTTTAAAAAATGAATAGTTATTTTACTTGTTACAAAGATACGTTTTAGAAAAGGGGAAAACAAGAGGATTTGAAAAATAGTGACAAGAGAGCAAGTTTCAACCTGAAACTATTGTCAGCAGGGAAAAAAGTATTACTTTTGCACCATAAATGAGCGGGGTGTAGCTCAGCCCGGTTTAGAGTACGCGTCTGGGGGGCGTGTGGTCGCAAGTTCGAATCTTGTCACCCCGACAAAAATACCGTCTTTTGAAGACGGTATTTTTATTTTCAATAAAGCGAGGGTATTAGCCCGGCTGGTTTAGAGAGCTTTTTTGATAAGCAAGAAGTCACTGGTTCAAATCCTGTATAAACTCACAAATATAAAAGCGCTGTAAAGTAATGCTTAAAAATTGATGAAGGAAATGCAAGCAAAGACGTAACAGCGCTTTTTGAAATTAATTGGGAGAATTAATTCAGTCAAGTAATTTTTCACTCCTTCTCCCAGCCTACAAGATTATTTAATGGCTTATCAAAATAAAACTTATAAGTCACTATTTCGTTTGTTCCTTGTGCATTAATGGCAGAAAAAGTATGACTCATTTGCCATCCGATAAATGTACTTTTGAATGCTTTTGCATAGTTTGAAGCTTGATCGTTAACAAGATTAGCAGAATCAGCATATGCATCTACTGACTTTTTAATAGCTTCGGTTTCTTTTACTGTTTTAGCTGTAATGGCTTGTTGTGTTAGTTGAGAAGAAAGAGATTTATAATCAGCAACTTTTCGTATAAGGCCTACATACGTTGAATCTTTTTGATAGGTTGTAAACAACGAATCTAACCCCCCAAAACTGATTGATTTATAACTTTTTAAATCTGTGACAATGTTTTTCATTTGTGTTTTAATGAGCTTGCGTGCATTTTGCTCATTGCTTCCACACGCCGTTATCAACAAAGCGGTGAGAAAAAAATAGATGAACTTTTTCATAGATGTTGTGCATTAAAATGATTTTGTATACAGAATTATCAAAATATTCTGTTACAAAGATACATCGTTTTTATGACTTTTTGTTCGATAACCCGAAAATTGAGAAGAAAAAATCCATGCTTGCATCTGTAACAATGTTCAGCTTTTTTACAATCGTTGCATGGTTTGTTTGACCATTTTTGTTTTCCAATTAGGAAAATCACCACCAATAATCTGTTTTCTCGCTTCTTGCACCAACCATAAATAAAATGCTAAATTATGGATCGAAGCTATTTGCATTGCTAAGAACTCTTTACTTACAAATAGATGTCGCACATATGCTTTTGAGTAGAACATATCCACATAAGATGTTCCTTCAATATCCAAAGGAGAAAAATCAGCCTTCCATTTCTCATTTTTCATGTTGAGAATGCCATTTTTAGTGAATATCATGCCATTTCGTCCGTTACGGGTAGGCATAACACAATCGAACATATCAACACCTCGTTCGATTCCTTCTAAAATATTTGCCGGCGTGCCTACTCCCATCAAATAACGGGGGCGATCTTTCGGTAATATAGCATTGACGACTTCAATCATTTCATACATTTTTTCTGTAGGTTCGCCTACGGCTAACCCACCAATAGCATTACCTGCTTGTTGTTTACCGGCAATAAATTCTGCCGATTGTTTACGTAGATCTGTATATACACAACCTTGAACAATAGGAAAATAAGATTGAGAATGATCATATTTTGGTGTGGTTTCATAAAATCTTCGCAATCCTCTTTCCAACCAACGATGAGTTAACTCCATAGATTGTTTAGCGTAGCTAAAATCGGCTGTTCCAGGTGTACATTCATCAAATGCCATCATGATATCAGCCCCAATAATTCGTTGAATATCGACAACATTTTCAGGTGTAAAAAGATGCCTGGAACCATCAATATGCGAACGAAAATGAGCTCCATCTTCTTTTAACTTACGATTCTCGGATAAAGAAAAAACCTGATATCCTCCACTATCTGTTAAGATTGGTCGCGACCAACCATTAAATTGATGTAGACCTCCTGCTTGCTCTAACACATCCATTCCGGGTCGCAAATACAGATGATACGTATTGCCTAAAATAATCTGAGCATGAATATCTTCAGCCAATTCCTGTTGATGAACAGCCTTAACAGTACCAGCAGTGCCTACAGGCATAAAAATCGGCGTTTCGATGTTGCCATGATCAGTTGTGATTAATCCTGCCCGAGCATTGGTTTTTGTATCGGTATATTGTAATTCAAATTGCATAAAAACAAATCAAAATTATTAGGGTAGTCGAAACCCGATCCACCCGTTATTGGTTAATGAATCGGTAAAGTTTTGTAATGTAACCTGCTCTAAAGTATTTATTTTAGTCTTGTCATAAGGTGCAGCTACGTGCATGTAATTTTCAGTAAAGCCGGTCATGAGAGTTCCTTTATGCGCTGCTTCCCACAGTACATAACCTGTTTGATGAATGTGTTGTTGATAGAATGCTTTCAATTTTTGATCAGAAAGAGCATGTAATCGTTCGCTACGTTGTTTCCGTTCATCAGATGATACATGATATTCAATTTCTAATGCTTTCGTATGTAGGCGTTCCGAATAGGTAAAAACGTGAAGCTGAGAAATAGGAAGACATTGAATAAATTGATATGCATCTTCAAAGTCATCAGCAGTTTCTCCATGCATACCAACAATAACATCAACGCCAATAAAAGCATTCGGGAGTAAGTGTCTGATAATCTTCACCTTTTCTTCAAACAATTCTCTTTGATAGCGACGACGCATCAATCCCAACATTTTGTTATTGCCTGACTGTAATGGAATATGAAAATGAGGAGCAAAATGTTTGGAATTTGCGACAAAATGAATGATATCATCCGTCAGCAGATTTGGCTCAATGCTTCCAATACGGTATCTGGCAATACTCTCAACATTATCTAAAGCACAAATTAAATCAAAAAAAGATTCATTGGTTGATTTTCCAAAATCTCCAATATTCACTCCTGTAAGCACAATTTCTTTGGCTCCTTCATGAATTGCTTGCTGAGCAAGGATGATCGTATCAGCAATTGTTCCATTACGACTTTTACCCCGCGCCAGGGGAATTGTACAATAACTGCATTGAAAATCACAACCATCTTGTATTTTCAAAAAAAACCGAGTGCGATCTTCATGCGAAAGAGAAGGAAAAAATGTCTCAATCTCTTTACTGATGATATGTTGAATTTTTACTTTCGATTGTTTATTTAAGGTACCAATATATTGAATAATATCAAATTTTTCATTTGCACCCAATAATAAATCAACACCTTCCAATGTACTCACTTCTTCAGGTTTCAACTGGGCATAACAACCTGTCACCACTATGAAAGCGGTAGGATGTTGCCGGATAAGGTGATGAATAGCTTGTCTTGATTTTTTATCTGCTAAATCAGTAACAGTACATGTGTTAATGACACAGATATCAGCTTTCTCTCCGGGTTTGACTTTACGAAAACCGGCATCAATCAATTGACGTCCAATAGTTGAAGTTTCTGCAAAATTGAGACGGCACCCCAATGTATAAAGCGCCATTTTTTTTTCTTCAAATTGGGAAATATCTATCATATAATTAATTATGAATTTTATGAAATATAAGCAACAAAAATGGTCTTAAAAAATGGTTGCCAAGTTTCGATCATTTGTAATTATTTTTCCTTCCGGCGTATAGAGAAATTTTAATGTCTCATCATAAACAGATTCTACTTCACCTCGAGCTACTTTAAGGGTACTGTTAATCATTCTGTTTTGTTCCGAAAAAGGCTCTGAAAGAATAGCAAATGCTACAGGCAACCATCGTTCTGGAAACATTCCTGCATGAGTGCTACCTGCCCTGAATTTATTGATATCATGTAAAATAAGTTGAATAGCTTCCAGCTTTCCTTCAACTGTCGCAACATCATGTTTAACATGCCGTTTAAGAGATTCCCGATTGGGAGCTATCAATGCAACAGTGTACCCTTTTTGATTGTTGTATAAAAATAACTGGTCTATATGATGTGAGTTCGATACAATGGCTTCTTCGATACCTTCGGGACTATATTTTTCACCATCATTGCCAATTAAAAGGCTTTTAAATCGACCTACAACATACAAAAAACCGCTTTTATTCATGTAGCCCATATCACCTGTATGTAACCAACCATTTTGTAAAACTTCATGAGTTGAATCAGTGTTTTTCCAATAGCCTGCCATCACATTCTCGCCATTCACAATGATTTCTCCTATTTCGTTTGGCTGAAGTTCATTTCCTTGGTTATCAATAATTTTCAAATCCAATGGATGTACTAATTTCCCTGACGAACCTAAAAGATGATTATCGGGGCTATTGGACGAAATCACAGGCGTTGCTTCTGACAAACCATAACCTTGAAACATTGGAATACCAATAGCATAAAAAAATTGTTGCAGTTCCATATCTAACAATGCTCCACCGCCGATAAAGCATTGAAGATTACCACCAAAAGCTTCACGTAATTTAGAAAAAATAATTTTATCGAAAAGCTTTACCAATGGGAATAATAATCTTTGCCATGAGAGACTTTTTAAAATTCCATCTTGATGATAGGTATATGTAACTTTCAAAGCAAAATGAAACAATAAATTGATCATTTTACCTTGTGTTCGCACTCCATTTTCAATGTTTTTACGAAAGTTTTTGGCCAATGCCGGAACACTTAATACTAAATGAGGTTTCACCTCTTTGATGTTGATGGGAATGTTTTTCAACGTTTCTAATGGTGTTTTCCCGGTTTGTACGGTAGCAACACCTGCTCCGGAAGTCATAAATATATAAAAACCAACTACGTGAGCAAAGCAATGATCTAATGGTAGAATAATAAAAGTGCGCCATGTTTCCGGAATCGATAATAATGTCAGAGATTGTTCCACGTTGGCCGTATAGTTACGATGTGTCAACATCACACCTTTTGGCTCTGCAATAGTACCTGATGTGTAAGTAATGGTGGCAACATCATCATTGCCTATGGATTGACCAATAGCCAGAAATTTCTCTGTTAAATATTCATTTAAGTAAGTTTTTCCCATGTCAAACAATTGATTGATTGACATCTCCTTATTTTCTAAATTTGGTAGCTCGTCAAAAACAATGATCTGCTTAAGTAAAGGTAAGACATTCTTTATTGCGCGAATCTTTGGTAATTGGAAGGCAGAAACAAAAAGATAATGTACTTCTGCATGTTGCAATCTGAAAATTAGATCATTACTTTCTTCTAATTTGACAGAAAGAGGAACATTGATAGCACCGGCATAAAATATAGCCAACTCACTCATTATCCAATAATTTCTTCCTTCAGATAACAATGCTGCATGTTCGCCTTTCTCAACGCCAAGAGACACTAATCCTGCACCTAACTGATATACCTTGTCGCGCGTTGCTAAATAAGTCATTTCTTGAAATACAGCGCCTTGTTTTTCAAACAAAAAGCTATTATCCGGATATTTCTTAACCGCTTGCTCAAATAGATCAATAATCGTTTTTTTCATCTCATATTAAATCTCCAATAAAAAAAGGTATCTGATTATTAAACATCATATCAATAATGAAAACTCGAAAGAGTTTTGGGCAACACATGTGGAGTTGGTAGAGGTTTTGGTGTCGTATATTTTAATAATTCGGGATGTTTGGCAATAAACTCTTTGCCGATTCTATAACCGGCAAAATAAATATCTTTGTAACTTTTAAAACTAAGCATATCTAAACGTTGGTCAATATCAACATTGATCACATAATCGGACATATTACATCCCTCAAGGGAATTGTTTCTTGACATGATCTTGAGTACATTGTGTAATACATCCGATAAACTTTTAATTTTTGGATAAGGTGTGAATGGACTGAGAATCACTGATATCTCGATTTTACATAATGGACGAATGGGCTGCGCAGGCAAATTGTTCAGGACTCCTCCATCTACATAATAGCATGAATCAATTTTCACAGCTTCAAAAATACCAGGTATTGATGCCGAAGCGATTATATGCCGGCTTAAATCACCTCCATGCGATGTATATTCAGCAACTCCGGTACTTAAATTCGTTGCACACGAAAAGAAAGGTTTGGGTAAACTATCATAATTATCATTGGGAATGTATTTGTTGATTACATTGCGCAATGAAAGATGATCTGCAAATCCTGTTTTATGTTTTCCAAGTCGAACCCTCAGAATTTTGTCTGTTTTATACATTTTTTCGTGTTGAATGATGTCTAATATCTCGTTGGGTGTATAGCCCGCTGCATAAAATGCCCCAACTACAGCGCCCATACTTGTTCCGGAAATAATTTGCGGATATATCCCGCTTTCTTCTAGCGCCTGTAATACCCCAATGTGTGCAAAACCTAATGCTCCACCCCCACTCAAACATATTCCAACCTGATAAGGTTGCGCACTGCACCATGATGTTGAAAACATCAACAATGCTACCATTAAACTGATAAATAAATTACGCTTCATTTTTTTATCTGGTTTTTATTCTCCGAATACATTCATAATCAAAATACTGATTCATCCACGTTTTGAGACTGAATTTTATATTGTAACTTTAAATTCAAATTCTCTTTTGTCATCAATCCTCTCATTTTCAGGTATTCTACAATAATTTCTAACAATTCATCTCCGAATTCTCTCATTCGTTTTGCTCCAACACCTTTAATTGCACCTAAAGTCTTTTTGGTCGAAGGCAAAGTAGAACAAATCTTGTCAATCGATGTTTGTCGTAAAATAATATGGGGTTCTACACCCAAATCACTTGCTTTTGCATTTCTCCATGCACGCAATTGTAAATAAAGCTCTTGATGTGGCACGAATATTTTAGTGATAAGACTCTTCTGAGCGCGTTCTTTGTTGAAGGCTTGCTCAAATAGCGATACGGCATTCGTTCTTGCCGTGACATAGTGTGAGATAGCAAAACCTTTTGTACAACTTTCTAAACAACTCTTTTTAGTCCAGGCTTGTTCCCGAAGTTGAAAGACTAATTCATCGAATGTTTTTTTTACTGTTTGATTATCGGTTTCAATTTGTTCTGTTTTCAAAACAGACAGAACGATTTTATCGATTTTATCGGCATAATAAGGAACTGCCTTTTTAACCCGTTCTTGCAAAAGAGTATTATTTTCAATTAATTCGGTCGATTGTAGCAGGGTTTTTATTTGTGCAAGGAACCGATCATTCACCTCTAAAACATCTTGCTCAAAGTTACTGCTCATGCTTCGAATATCATCCAGTTTCATTCCCACAACAATAGTTTCATGTTCAGAAAGCTGATGAAACAAATTTGAAATTGCATGCTTAATAGGTACAAAATCAAACAACTCAAATAATAACTGATGTATGTATTCCTCACGAGCCTTTTCCAGCATAATCTCTGTTGGCTGTTCTTGTTCACATTGTTGCGTAAAATCAGTCACTTCCTGATCCATTACTAATGACTTCTCGCTAAACAAAGTAGTTAAAATCAAACCCTCTAATGAACGACAACGACTTAGTGCCACATAAATTTGTCCATGAGCAAAAGCTGCTCTTGCATCAATTACTACACGATCAAACGTTAACCCCTGACTTTTATGAATGGTAATTGCCCAGGCTAACTTAAGTGGAATTTGTATAAAGGTGCCAATGGTTTTTTCAATCACTTCTCGAGTCTCTTCATTGAAGCTGTATTGCATATTATTCCATTCCATTGGAGAAATCGCGATGGATTGAATATCTCCATCACACTTTACCGTAACTGTTTCTTTATTCAATGAAGTAACGATGCCAATTTTGCCATTGTAATAGGCTTTAGCTTCTGAAGAATCATTTTTTAAAAACATGACTCGAGCTCCTTCTTTTAGTTCCAAGCTAAAATCTGTAGGATAAGCTGATTCGGAAAATTCTCCGCTGACAATTGCTTCATAAATATGTGATGGATTGGATAAACGGGTCAGGTGATCTGTGTTAACTCGTTGTGCCTGATTATTGTGTGTGGTTAAAATGACATGTTCATCCGAGTGAAAATTTGGGATATATCGACTTCGCAACAATTGATAGATGTCCGATTGAAGGCGGTTTTCACGCACTGCATTGAGCACACGAATAAACTGTTGATCACGTTGACGATAGACGTGTTCCAATTCAATGGTCACAAAATGGGCTCGCTTTAAAGCATAACTGCCAAAAAAATAAAAGGTTTTGTAATAAGATTCTAATAGTTCTTTGTCAACATCGGTAACAACAGGAGGTAATTGCTGTAGATCTCCAATCATCAATAATTGTACACCACCAAAAGGTTCTTTTCGTCTTCTGTATCGTCGTAACGCAGCATCTATCGCATCCAGCAAATCGGCACGAACCATACTAATTTCATCGATAATCAGCAAGTCTAAGTTTCGGATAATGGCTATTTTTGTACGGGAAAGTGATTTTTCATTTGAAGCACCTTCTTGCATAGGAATATATGGAGAAAGGGGTAAGGAAAAAAACGAATGAATGGTTACTCCTTCTGCATTCAATGCAGCTACCCCTGTAGGTGCTACCACAATCATCCGCTTGGAAGAAATTGTTTTGAGCTGCTTTAAAAAAGTCGTCTTTCCGGTACCTGCTTTGCCAGTCAAAAAAAGGTGTAGGTTCGTGTTTTGAATGAAGCCCAATGCCAATCTGGCTTTTTCATTGTCAGAAAATGTAACAGCATCCATTGACATTAGGTTTTATAATTTATTGATGTGAGAAAGACAGCTTCGGATAAAAAAGACAACAATGAAAACTGTAAGGCCCCCAATTACAATACTTTGTTTTTAGGCACAGTAGCCACAAAATCTTTTAAATAAAACGGTTCAAAATAAGCAGTATCAACAAATTGATCATTGATAAATGCTCTTTCTGCCAACTCGATCATTTCACTTGCTTTAGGTACAATATTTTCCAAAAACTGTGCGTTTGAATGCGTGATATGGATACGACATTTATCAGCACCATTGCCAAAAAATATCATTATATGCTTTTCCAGCCACGGCAAATAAGTTGTTTCATCCACAATGTCAGCAGCTACAGGGCGTATAATTTGTAATTGTTGATTGAAAATAGCTGAAAAAACCTCCATACGACGGGCATCAATCATTGGGCATAACAATGCCGATTCATCAAACGAAGCTATTTTAGAAGCACTATATGCAAGCAACTGAAGCGTATCAATGGCTATCAATGGCACTTTCCATCCATAACAGAGTCCTTTGGCCATAGAAACTCCAATGCGTAAGCCGGTGTACGATCCTGGACCACAACTAATAGCTACTGCATCAGGACGAAAGTCTGGAGAAAGTGTATCATGTAAGATTTGATCTACGAATTGAGCTAAAAGCACTGCATGAGATGGGCCTTCAAATGAGATGCGATCAGCAATAAGTTTTCCATCCACGGATAAAGCAACCGAACAAACAGACGTGGATGTTTCAAGATGAAGAATAACAGGCATAAAATGAGTGCGTAAAACAACTTATAAGGATAAAATGATGTAATCAACAAAATTGATTTGCAAATGTACACTTTTTAACCCAAAACCCGTACATTTGCATTCTAATTTTTAACCACATAGCATTATGCTTCAGTCAATGACCGGTTATGGGAAAATCTCCCGTGATATTGAGAATAAACAAATCACTGTTGAAATAAAAACATTAAACAGCAAACAAATTGATATCTCCCTACGCATGCCTTCTATGTTCCGTGAAAAGGAATTAGAATTGAGGAAAGCAATTACTCAACACCTCGAAAGAGGTAAGGTGGAAGTATCAATACTCATCTCAAGTCCAAATGAAAAAACAACTCAGCAAATTAATGAGGTTGCTTTCAAAAGCTATTATGATCAAATTAGTCAATTAGCCGAATCAACCCATATTCCAATGCCTCAAAATTGGTTCGACATTCTTCTTCGACTTCCGCAGGTATTTGAGAATGAAGAACAACTGCTTGATGAAAATGAATGGGAAACAGTTTTACAAGTTACGATGGATACATTGCAACAAGTTGAAGAATTTAGAAAGCAAGAAGGACGTTCATTAGATAAACTTTTTGATGCAAAACTAATTCATATCAATGAGCTACTTAATTCTGTATCGCAATATGAAACTGAACGTATTGATCGGGTAAAAAGCAGGCTGCGTGAAGGACTGCAAAATATCGGCGACAATTACAATGCTGATCGGTTTGAACAAGAATTAATCTATTATATTGAAAAATTAGACGTTAACGAAGAGAAAATGCGGCTTCAAAACCATCTTGACTATTTTCGCACTACAATGGTAAACGAAACGAGCCCCGGTAAGAAACTTGGATTTATTGCACAAGAAATGGGACGTGAAATCAATACATTAGGGTCTAAAGCCAATCATAGCGAAATGCAAAAAATCGTAGTGCTGATGAAAGATGATTTGGAACAGATTAAAGAACAGGTTTTTAATGTCTTATAATATCCAGGCATTTTGAATCTTTTTTTATGAAACTTCATCTGAAACGAACATTAAATCACGATTAAAATTGAAGTTGAAATAAATATAAACAGATGAAAGAAGGAAAAGTAATTATTTTTTCAGCTCCATCTGGAGCTGGCAAAAGCACCTTGATTAATCATCTATTGAGGGGTGAGCAGTTGTTTCAATTTTCCATTTCAGCTACTAGCCGGTTACCGCGAGGAAACGAACAACATGGAGTGGAATATTTTTTTCTTTCTCCGGAAGAGTTTCTTCAACGGATTGCAAATAACGAATTCATCGAATACGAAGAAGTTTATCCCAATAAATTTTACGGGACACTGAAAAGTGAGGTGGAAAGAGCACTTTCAACAGGTACAAATCTGTTGTTTGATGTCGATGTAAAGGGTGGCCTGAAACTCAAAAACTATTTTGGTAGCAGAGCGTTGGCTATTTTTGTGCAACCTCCGTCGATTGAAGAATTAAAGAACAGGTTGGAACATCGGGGTACTGATACTCCCGAAGTGATCACTGAACGCCTTTCAAAAGCTGCTTTAGAAATGGAGTTTGCTCCTCAATTTGATGTGGTGGTGATGAACAGAAACATCTTTGAAACGGTTCCTCAAGTAAAATCCCTGATTGATGATTTTCTCGCGGGCGGGTAATCATTCAAAATTAAAACTCAGAACTATTACACGCGAAGTCAACTTCGATATTTCGTCAGTAAATCTGGGGTCACCAAAAGTACCAGTTGAACGTACTGAGGTTGGTGTCAATAAGTTATTCAGTCCGAAGCAAAACTTCAGTTCAGGCGCTAAGCGGAAATAGCTGAAATATAAATCACAACCTACGCCAACTGCCACATAAAAATCAGAAGGTTTAAGTAGTATTGGTTGCGTGTTATCACGACCTACATCATAAGTCATTCCTCCACCAAACAATAGATAAGGGCGAGAACGTCCATACCATATTGATCGGTATTTTAAGTAGACTGGCAAATCAATAATCGCTGAATTAACCGTCGTTTGCATTGAAGCCGACCATTTCGGATCTGTTGAATTACCAGGTAATAATGAATCTATTAAAACTGTTCGATCGGTAAAATTCAATGTTGGTACAAAACGAAGATTGAAATACTTTGACAATCGCATATCACCAATCATTCCTACCGTAAAGCCCGGTGAAACCGATGAAACCTGAGCGCCTTTCGTTGCATCAACCGGTGTAACACCAAAGCTATAGGCATTGATGCCTAACACAAATCCATAGTGCCATGGACGATCGTCTACCTCACGAAACCCGTTATCCTGAGCTAACAAGGTTGTTGAAGCATTGATTCCCAGTAAAACAACGAAATAAAGCCAATATTTTCTCATACACTACCCTTCAGGACGTTTTAATATATAACGGTTACCTCAGAGAAATAGTATTTTGAACGAAGGTTTCTTGTATAAAACAGCAAAGCAAAAAGATGAGACTCATATTATCATCTTTCTGCTTATTTTATCAGTGAATGTGAATCAGGTTTTTACCTGTCATATCCTGTGGTTGTTCAATATGGAGCAAAACACAAATTGATGGTGCCACATCGGCCAGAATGCCATTTTCTACGTTTGCCTGATGATTCCCGGAAACAAAAACAAAAGGTACAGGATTGAGTGAATGTGCTGTATTGGGCGTTCCGTCTGCATTGACTGCAAAGTCAGCATTACCATGATCGGCAATGATAATCACATCATATCCATTTGTCTTTGCAGCTTCCACTACTTGTTCCAAACAACGGTCAACGGTCGTAATTGCTTTTTCAATGGCTACATAAACGCCTGTATGCCCTACCATATCGCCATTTGCAAAGTTAACCGTGATATAATCAAACTTTTGTTGTTGAATGGCTTCTGTGAGCTTATCTGCCACTTCAAACGCACTCATTTCCGGTTTCAGATCGTATGTTGCCACTTTGGGTGAAGGGACTAAGATACGTTCTTCGTTGGTAAAGGGTTCTTCGCGCCCACCCGAAAAGAAGAAAGTGACATGCGCATACTTTTCTGTCTCGGCAATGCGCAACTGTTTCATTCCTGCTTTGGAAACAATCTCACCCAACGTGTTTTGAACATTATCTTTATTAAACAGTATGTGCAATCCTTTGAACGACGCATCATATGGAGTCATGGTGCAAAAATGCAATGGGATGGTGTGCATTCCTTGTTCCGGCATATCTTTTTGGGTCAAAACCAGGGTTAACTCTTTAGCCCGGTCATTACGGAAATTGAAGAAGATAACTACGTCGTCCGGTTCAATCTTTGCTATTGGCAATCCCGCCTGATCAACATGCACAATGGGTTTAATGAATTCATCCGTTACACCTGCATCATACGATTGTTGAATAGCTTCAACCATGTTGGTTGACGAATATCCCTTCCCTTCCACGAGCAAATCGTAAGCTTCCCTGACTCTATCCCACCGTTTATCACGATCCATAGCATAATATCGTCCAACAATGGATGCAATATGTCCTGCAGATTGTGACAAATGATTTTCCAGTGCCTCAATGAACCCTTTTCCACTGCGGGGATCTGTGTCGCGTCCATCCATAAAACAATGAACAAACGTTTTGTCGATACCATAGGATTTTGCGATATCTGTTAAGGTAAAAACATGATCCAATGAGCTGTGAACTCCGCCATCCGAGACCAAACCCAGCAAGTGAATTTGTTTATTTTGTTCTTTAGCATAGCGAAAGGCATTAACGATTTCTTCGTTGTCAAAAATAGAATGGTCGCGACAGGCAATGTTGATTTTTACTAAATCCTGATACACAACACGACCGGCACCAATATTTAAATGGCCAACTTCTGAATTACCCATCTGACCATCCGGCAATCCCACTTTTTCACCTGATGCTTCTAACTGAGAGCGAGGATACTGTTTTAGCAACGAATCCCAATAAGGAGTGGGTGTCTGTGCAATTACGTTTGCTTTCGATTGATCACCGAGTCCCCAACCATCGAGGATCATCAATAATACTTTATTAGTCATATACACTGTTTTAGCGAACTTCATCGAACTCAATCGCGAGCATAATGAAATCGCGAGTTACAAAAAAAATTATTTCAAAGTTATGTTGTCTGGTTTACAACAGCGATAATAGGATTCCTATTGATCACCAAACTCCATCAAATAAGCTTTAATAAATTCATCAATACCACCATCCATCACGCTCTGCACGTTTGAAGTCTGATAGTTTGTCCGGTGATCTTTTACACGTCGGTCATCAAAAACATAGCTTCGGATTTGAGATCCCCACTCTATCTTCTTTTTACCGGCTTCCACTATCTGTTGTGCCTGCCGCCTTTTCTCCAGCTCCATTTCATACAACTGGGATTTAAGCAATCGCAAAGCATTATCTTTATTTCCAAATTGTGATCTGCTTTCGGTATTTTCAATCACAATGCCTGTTGGTAAGTGGTGCAAACGAACGCCTGTTTCCACTTTGTTGACGTTTTGGCCTCCCGCTCCTGAAGAACGAAACGTATCCCATTCAATATCGGCAGGATTAATGACAATTTCAATGGTGTCATCCACTAATGGAACGACAAACACGGATGCAAACGAGGTCATGCGCTTTCCTTGAGCATTGTAAGGTGAAACACGGACTAAACGATGAACGCCATTCTCGCTTTTTAAATAACCATAAGCATATTCACCTTCAATTTGAAGAGTAACTGTCTTGATACCGGCTTCATCGCCTTCCAACCAGTTGGTAATGTTAACCTTATATCCTTTTGATTCGCACCAGCGTTGATAAAGACGAAAGAGCATAGAGGCCCAATCTTGACTTTCAGTACCACCTGCGCCGGCATTAATTTTAAGTACAGCTCCCAACTTATCTTCTTCACGACGCAGCATGTTGCGCAATTCGAGAGCTTCTATCAAAGTGATCGCATGCTGATAAGCGGCATCTACTTCTTGTTCTTCGGCAACTCCTTCTTTCAAAAAATCGAATGCCAGTTCCAGTTCGCTTACCGCTGATACTACTTCATTATAGTTTTCTACCCATACTTTAATTCCACGTACTTTTTTCATCTGCTCTTCAGCCGCTTTTTGGTCTTCCCAAAAGTTCTCTGCATGGGTCCGGCGTTCTTCTTCTTCTAGTTGTATTAATTTTTCATCAATGTCAAAGGTACCTCCTCAACGCGTCCTCGCGTTCTGACACTGCTTTCAGTTGTTCAGTCGTAATCATTAATTATCAAGGTGTTTTAGAATATAATTTGCTTTATTTTTCGTTTACAAAGGTAACCAATTTTGATCAATATCAAAATGATAACAAGCATATTGCTATCATTAAAAACTCCTTTAACTGTAACCGTTTTGTAACAAAGTGAGATTATCTTTGCAACATAAGATATTTAATTTCTTTATCAAATTATACTCCTTATGCCCATTGAATTTATTCATTATGTAACGGAATATGGTCTTATCATCATTTTTTGGTTCCTTTTCTTACAAGAAATAGGTGCACCGACGCCATTACCTAACGAGATGGTGCTTATTTTTTCGGGTTATTTAGCTTATTCGGGATTTTTTATTTTACTGGAAATCATTGTCATAGCTTTTACAGCAGATATTTTAGCAGCAACTTTTTTATATGTAGTATTTCATTTTTTGGGGAAGCTCTTCTTTAATAAAAAACCAAAATGGTTTCCCATTTCAAAAAAACAGATGAGGAAAATGACTCATACAATTAATCAACAAGGGTGGAAAGGTATTTTCATCGGGCGTTTAACTCCATTTATAAGAGGTTACACTGCTGTTATTTGTGGAGTTTTGCATGTTAAACCTTCTCATTATTTCTTCACCATTGTCATCACTTCTTCCATTTGGGCTGTTTTTTACATAACAATTGGTTATCTTGCTGCACCACATTGGAATAAAGTGTCTCATGAAATCATTTATTTGCCTTATTTGCTTTTATTCATTCCGGCAATCATAATTATTATTTTCATCGTAAAACTATTCAAACAAAAAGGTGAAGAAAAGATTTACCCATTATAAATAAACCTTTATCTCATAATATCTGAATAATGAATTCAAGTTTTAGTACACGGTTATTTATACAACACGAAAAAAACCATTTACAAACTCATTTTATAAATCACTTATTTGATGTCGATGAAAATTCATGTTATTTCAGAATCAGCCTTTCATATCCAGGGCAATGGGGTGCATACAGCATTCATTGATCATATCGACCTTTTGAAATCACAAAATGATATTGAAATAATGGTCAATGATGATGTCGGTGAAGGAGATGTTTTTCATAGTCATACATATGGCCCGTATTATTTTCTAAAAGGTCTTAGATACAAGCATAAACGAGTTATGACTGTACATGTCATTCCGGACTCAATTAAAGGTTCTTTGCCAAACTGGTCACTTCTAATGCCTTTCGTGAAATGGTATTTTAAAAGAGTCTATGCATATGCCGATGTCTGCATAGCTATTTCACCACGCGTTGAAGAAGCCATCATCGAAAGCGGAGCACATACGAAAATAGTGAGAATCAACAATCCGATCTCTATTGAAAAATGGCACCGTACTGATGAAAACCGTAAAAAAGGACGTGCACTTTTGGGTGTTAAAGAAGATGCATTTGTGGTGCTTGGAGTTGGGCAACTACAAGCACGTAAGGGGGTGGAAGATTTTATTGACATATCGGAACAAATACCAGATGCTGAATTTATATGGGTTGGAGGACGCCCTTTTAAGGCTATGACAGAGGGCATTTTCCGGATTGACGAACGCGTGAAGCATGTTAAACCAAACATGCACTTTGCCGGGATGTTTGAACTAGAGAAAATGCCATTGGTTTATGCTGCTGCCGACCTGATGCTGTTCCCCTCTTATCAGGAAAACTGTCCGTTAGCTCCCATCGAAGGAGCCGTAAGTGGAATACCTGTTATCTTCAGAGACATAACCGAATACGTTTCATTATACGAAAATTCCTACTTAAAAGCTAAAACCACAGATGCATTTGTTGAAATGACAAGGCAGATGATGACCTCTCAGGCCTATTATCAAGAGGGTGTATCCATATCAAAACAATTGATTACTCAGTTTGAAAAGAACATGATTCTAAAGAAACTGAGAGCAGTCTATGCCGGTTTAATCAATCACGACTGACCGTTGCTTCTCATTCCTATGGAGACTCACAAAGTTACGTAGTTATTTGGTATAGAATCAAATATCATTTAATCCTCAATTTTCACTTCATGAGGTTGAAACAGATATGTTTCTAGCATCGAACGGATTTCCGGGGGAATAGTGATTGCCTTTTGCTCCTTGAAATCATAATGAACAAGTACGGTTTTCCCTTTAGTACACCGCTGATCACTTTGCCATGCTTCCTGATATACTTCAAGTGAAGAATTCCCGATATGAGAGATGTAGGTACGAATTTCAACATCTTGATTGAAGAAGAGTTGCTTCAAAAAATCGACTTCAAAGCGTGCCAGAATCAAATTCCAATCGGAGAAATTGAATTCAGGATTAAAGCAACGATATATGAGATTACGAGCTTGTTCAAACCATCCCGGCATCACTGTATTGTTTACATGACCAAGACCATCAATGTCGCCAAATTTTGGCGTAATTAACATGGAAAAATACATATGTTTCTTGATTTTTATGAACGTAACATATTGAACATGAAGTTCAAATCAGCTTTTGCTATATAGAGGGAAACTGATAATTACGAGCTTCTTTCAGGCTACAAAGATACAATAAAATTGTCAGACATTTGGCAAGAGAACAATCAAAAAGACAATTTTAGCCATGTATTTTGATGATAATGATATTATTTCAATTATTTAGCTTACATTAAAAAAGCCAACCCCATCAATTAACATTCATGCTTTCAAGGTAGGTATGGAACTCCGGAAAAGTAAAACGAATGATTTTCTATTGGTTCAAAAATTCCATGAATGGCATCAAAGTGTTTAAAAGCGATTATTATTCAATACATTATATTGATCAATCAAAGCAAGTAATTTCTCGACGGCTTCCTCTTCGGGGATATTTTTTTCAATACATTGATGATGACGATAAAGGCTCACACGCCCTTTTCCTGCTCCCACATACCCAAAATCAGCATCGGCCATTTCACCAGGACCATTCACAATGCACCCCATCACCCCGATCTTCAAACCTACTAAATGGCTTGTTGCCGCTTTAATCCTCGTTAATGTGGTTTGCAAATCGAACAACGTACGGCCGCAACCCGGACATGAAATGTATTCTGTTTTAGAAACCCGTACACGAGTTGCCTGCAAAATGGCAAAAGCGGTATCTATCACTTGTGAAGGCGACAAAAGTGCGTTTTCGAGAAAGAGTCCATCGCCAAAACCATCTAAAAACAATACCCCAAGATCAGCAGCAGCTTGAATCTGAAAGGTTTCAAGATCACTTTCTCGGTACAAACGATGCAGAAATACCGGAACAGAACAATTGTGAATCATCAAGGTATGAAAGAAAGCACGCATCTCAGCGGTGGCATTCGGATGATCAGAGGAGAGCAATACGACAACATTTTCCGTCTTCTTGAGTTGATTAATGATTTGTTCGTTCAAATCTCCGTATTGTAACGTTAAGAATTTCACCTTATTCGGCATTGAGTTCAATTCAGGCATCTGTTTAGTTGTAAAAAATGGCAATTCAGTAGCAATCAAATCAGGCTGTAAAATGCCAAAGACCTTTTCTGACCCAATTACCAAAGGAGGATAAGCACTTCCAATGTTATTAATAATTGATGTGTCACGTCGATGATATTCGTAAGGAGTAAATCTAGGGTCGGCTTTCGCAGTTATCAAAACATGACCGGCACATTTCATGATATGATCAATCAGTTTTTTCGCAACAGGAATCTCTTTCTCTGGATCTTCACTTAATGACACACGAATGGTATCGCCAATGCCATCGACCAGCAAAGCACCAATGCCAACAGCCGATTTAATACGGCCATCCTCTCCGTCACCCGCTTCAGTAACTCCCAGATGTAAGGGATAATTCATACCTTCCTGATGCATCGTATTTACTAACAAACGAACGGTTTGTACCATCATCAACGTATTGGAAGCTTTGATGGAGATCACTACATCATGAAAATCGGCTTCGTCACATATACGCAAAAACTCTATACACGATTCAACCATTCCAGGAGCGGTATTCCCGTATCTACTCATGATACGATCCGATAAGGAACCATGATTAACGCCTATTCGCAAAGCCGTATGATGTGTTTTGCAAATGGAAAGTAATGGAAGCAATCGATTTCTTATTTTTTCAATCTCTTGTTGATATTCATCGTCTGTGTATTCCAATTTCAGGAATGTGCGTGCAGCATCTACAAAATTACCAGGGTTGATACGCACTTTTTCAACATATTGAGCAGCTACTTCCGCAGCATTCGGATTAAAATGAATATCAGCCGAAATAGGATGCCGATATCCCTTTTCAAACAATCCTTTTCGGATAAATTGTAAATTCTCAGCTTCACGCACACCCTGAGCAGTAAGACGTACTAATTCACCTCCGGCATCAATGATGCGTATAGTTTGATCAATGGAAGCCACTGTATCTAATGTTGAAGTATTAGTCATTGACTGTACACGAATGGGAAAATCACTACCCATTCGTAGTGTTCCGATAGTTATTGCCTGAGTTGTCAAACGCTGATAATTGAATAGATCGAAACAATATGAAGATAAAATTTCTTGACCCATTTGAGCTTTGTTATAAGTTGTTCGATTCATGTTCAGTAAAGTAACGACACCAGGAACTAATGCCACATTGATCACATTTTGGTTTGCGTGCCACACAAACATAACGACCGTGCAAAATTAGCCAATGATGTGCTTTTGGAATCAATTCACGAGGGAAAAGTTCAGTTAAAATCTTTTCGGTTTCAAGGGGTGATTTGGAATTTTCGGTTAGCCCCAATCGTTCAGCAACACGAAAAACATGTGTATCTACAGCCATCACAGGCTGATTAAAGATAATAGATGCTACCACATTAGCTGTTTTTCTGCCAACACCGGGTAATTGTTGCAATTGGTCAGGTTTTGAAGGCATCTGACCATGAAAATCATGCACCAACTGATGCGCCATTTCGACTAAATGTTTCGCTTTGCTGTTGGGATATGAAATGCTGCGAATCATCGCAAAAACATCTTCCTGAGTAGCTTCAGCAAGCCTTTCAACCGTTGGATATTTCTCAAAAAAAGGTTTGGTGACAATGTTTACACGTTTGTCGGTACATTGCGCCGAAAGAATTACCGCAACCAACAGTTCGAAAGGCGAATGGTAATGAAGTTCGCTTTTAGGATCTGGCACATTGATCTGAAACCAGTTTATTAAGTGATTACATCGTTCTTGAGGAGTCATTCGTTCAATAAAAAAAGGATTACTTTGCTTCAAATATCTCTTTAAGTTTCTAAAAACACAGGTAATTAGTCACAAACATCCATCAAAGTCTTGGATGATTCATGTATGCTTGTGTATGTGTATCTGATATACTTTCTGATACAAAAGATCAACTACCTGATCAAAATGATCCGGTAATAATTGGTTTCCATATTCCATTAATTGCAATAATAATGGGCTTCTATCGGCATCATAAGCAGGTTGGCAATAAGCATCGGGACATAAAACAAAACCCTCATGCTCATAAAATCGGATACGACGTTGAGCCGTATATGAAACAGGAGGTTCAACTTCTAAAATTACGGGAGAAATTGTCTGATGCACAAAATCATGCAACACACGTTTTCCAAACCCTTTCCCACGCATTGAAGGCACAATGGCCAAATACTCTATGTATCGAAACAGCGACAAATTCCATGTATTGAATATGCCAATCGGATCATTATCTAAAACAATCAAATGACACTTCATTTCTGTAAGATTCAATAATGAAGCCAAAGAGGCAGACGAGCTACGTTCATTAACCGGAAAAGCTTCCTCCAAGCAAGATATTAAAAATAGCCAATTTGGATCTGAAACAGAACTGACAGAAATTAAATTCAAATTCATAAAACACTAAATAATAACGCTTAAAATCCATTATGATGAATTTTTTCTTGAAGTGTTTCATCAACGGGATGAGGAGGAAGTTCCTGTGCTTTATACCCGATAACTACTATATTCAAAATTCGGAGTGAATCAGGAATATGTAATACCTGTCGAATGTATTCCTCTGCAGAAAGAGTTTCATTGTGGGGACGACGGGCAACTTGAATCCAGCAACTGCCCAACCCCAGGGCTTCTGCTTGTAACTGCAGGAAGGCAGATGCAATAGCCCCGTTTTCAACCCAAGCATCGTTTTTCTCGGGATCTAAAGCCACCACAACAGCTAAAGGGGCTTTAGCAACAAAACCACTGCCATAATCACGACAAACAGAAAGAGCTTGCAATAGATCAGGTTGATCAACTATAATAAATTCCCAGGAACGTGTATTTTTTGAAGAAGGAGCCAAAAGTGATGCCTGTAAAAGCAAGTCAATTTTTTCCGGTTCAACCGGTCTTGTTTCAAAATGACGAATACTCCTTCGTTGCTTGATGAGTTCCAACAAAGTGTTCATAAAATAACAGATAAAGATTTTACCATCCAACAAAAAGTAAAAAAGATAAAATCTGGAATATGAGTAAAAAATTTCAACAAATATACGGCAAAATAGTCGCATATCGTATTGAAAGAGTATATTTGCATCATCATGCTAATACAAGTTTCCATTCATTTTAAGCCTGAAACGCTGCCAAAGATGAGTTCAAGCACCTTTTTCAATTCGAGAGAGTTGTTTGATAATTATGCCTCTTTAGAGGGTTATAATCCTTTATATCTTCTTGCTTATGAAAATGATACGCTTGTTGGTCACTGGCTTTTTGTAATCATAAAGCAAGCAAAACACATTCCCTTTGTGTTTGCTTCACGATGTGTAGCTTATGGCTATCCGGATATTTCATCAATTACGGATCAAATCAATGTGCTACATGCCATGCTATCCACTCTCACCGAGTTTCTGCATCATAAAGTGCTTTATACAGAAATCCGTCAGGTAAGTTATCATGACACATTTACACCCCTGTTCATTCAACACCATTTTCACCCGATTGAATGGCTCAATGTGGTCAATCAGTTACCAACAACCGTTGATGAGGCTTTTAAAAAGTTGCAAAATGGGAAACGCCGCCAAATCAAGAATAACGAACGATCGGGGTTATTCGTTCGTCCTGCTGAGTCGCTCAATGAAGTTCTTGCTTTTGTGCATATATTGCAACAACGCTATGCTCATTTAGCCAAGCCATTACCTCCGGTGAATTTTTTCACTCAATTCTTTGAAATATCATGTAAACAAGGTCATGGGGTCATTCTGATTGCCACCTACCAAAATAAGATTCTCGGTGGTATACTGTGCCCAAAAGATGATACCACACTTTACGAATGGTACATCAGCAGCGACAATATTACCTATCATCATATCACACCGGGAGTTTCAATAACATGGGAAGCAATACGCTACGCTATTGAAAACAACATTAGTTTTATGGATTTTATGGGAGCGGGAATAGCAAGCAAACCGTATGGTGTTCGTAATTTCAAGCTCAGTTTTGGTGGTGATTTAATTCCTGTTCTACGCTATAAATACAAAGCTCTCCCTTTTGCATACTTTATGATTCATACTATCTTGTCCCCGCTTCGCAATTGGCTGATCAAACATATGAACCGAAGACAAGTTATCAACACAAATTGAAAAGATGTGAACAACTTTTCTTACATGTAATGATACATCCCACATTTTATCTCTATTTTTGTATCGTGGAAATTATTAACGCACATATTGAAGCCTTATTATCGGAGAACGATTGCGTGATAGTGCCCGGGTTAGGTGCATTTATATTGAATAATGTGCCTGCCGCCTGGGAAGAAAATCAACAAAAACTATCGGCTCCTCATCATATTGTCTATTTCAATCAATCGCTGCATCATGATGATGGACTCTTAACGGAAACAATATGCATTGCAGAACAAATAACGTATCGAAAGGCCGCCAGGTATATTGCTAATGAAGTTGCTATCTGGCAACAACAGCTTCGTAATTCTCAACAAGTGTCCATTGGAAGATTGGGAACGTTAACCTTAAACGAAAAACACCAGATTGACTTTTTACCCGCTCATTCATTCAACTTTTTACCTGATAACATTGGTAACTATTCCGTACATGTTCCCTCTTTTCGTAGTCACATATCAGAGCACAGACAACTTGTGATTCACATTCCTCATCCGAGCAAATTTGTAGCTTCAGCAGCTGCCGTTTTGTTGTTGTTTTTTCTTTTCCCCATAGGACAATATCATTCCGAATCTAATTATGCGAGGCTAAATCCGTTTGATTATTTCATCAACCAACTTCCAAACGGCGTCAATGATGTGAATAAGGGAAATGACACCACAATCCTTACTAACAGTTTAAACTCCACATCAAAGCCAATACGAACAACACCTGTTGCAGTAATCAGGCACTCTGAAATAAGTACAAAGAAAAGTTGGCATTTGGTAGTTGGCACTTTTTTTACTGAAACTCAAGCAAAAAAGTCGGCTGTCATGTTACAACAGCAGGAAGCAATATCTTTATCAGTTCTCAAACATCACAACCTGTTTCGCATTGTTGCCCAATCTTATTCAAAAAAGGAAGTGGCATTGGCTGCCTTACAAACCTTACGAAAACGGCATGCATTTACAACAGCATGGATAGTGTATGATTCCGAATCTTAAACATGATAGCAGATTGTTTACAACTCGACTACTGTAATGCCTGCACCTCCAAATTGTATATGTTCATCTGCAAAGTGATTTATACCGGGTACCGTCGCCAAATATTGCCGGATTAGCTGACGAAGAATGCCGTTCCCCGTGCCATGTAAAATACGAACACGTTCCACGCCAACCATCAGTGCATCGTCTAAAAAATATTGAACGGCAAGCAATGCTTCTTCACCACGCATTCCACGCACATCTATATCGGGACGAAAGCTCAATTTACGTTGACGCATGGCTTCATCAGCAGTTATGGTGGAAGCAGATGATTTTTTCGCCCATTCTTTCACCTGATTCTTACTGATTTGCTCCAGCCTGTCCCGTTTCAAAGTTGATTTCAAATTACCAAAAGCGACGGTAATATTATCACCCTGTACTTCAATCACTTCCCCAGTTGAAACATGTCCATTTAAACGTACAAAATCACCGGCCTGTATTGGTATTTCTTTCGGAGAAGTAACCTTTTTGTTTATTGTATGTTGGCGAGGTGAACGCACACTTCTGGACGAAGTCACCTCTGTATCAAGCTGAACTGTTATTTTTTGACGAAATGTTTCCAGTTCTTTGCGAACCTCACGGGTTGTTTCACGCTCTGCTGAAGACTCTTTAATGCGTCGAATGGTGTTTTCGATCATAGCATTCGCTTCATTCAATAGTTGAGTTGCCTCTTGTTTTGCATTTGTGATGAACTCTTTACGTTGTGACTTTAGCAAATCCTGATCTGCTTCGTGACGAGCAATTAGTTCATCAAGGCGTTTCTCCTGTTGATGAATCTTTTGCCGCTTCGTTTCCCAATACCGTTTATCACGTAAAATAGACTGAACATATGTTTCCAAATCAACATGCGCATTACCGGCTTTATCTGTTGCTTCCTGAATCACCTCTTCCGATAGGCCTATTTTACGGGCAATCTCAAGAGCGAATGAGCTGCCAGGGAATCCTATCTGTAATTGATAAAGCGGCTGTAAGTGTTGACGATCAAACAACATGGCGCCATTAATCACACCTTCTGCCGTATCGGCAAATTGTTTAAGATTCGTATAATGGGTAGTTACAACGCCAAAAACACCGTTAGTAACAAGGCGATGCAACACTGCTTCTGCAATAGCACCACCCAATTGTGGCTCTGTGCCCGCGCCCAACTCATCTATTAATACCAATGTTTGTGCATCGCCTTTGCGCAAAAAATAGTTCATGTGTTTGAGGTGTGAGCTATAGGTGGATAAATCATCTTCAATCGATTGTTCGTCACCGATATCCAAAAACAAGTGATTAAACATACCAAACCGACTTGACTCGTGTACCGGCACCGGCAACCCGCATTGTACCATGTATTGCAATAAACCGACCGTTTTCAGACAAACCGATTTTCCACCGGCATTAGGTCCTGAGATCAACACAATATGTTGTTTTTCATCCAACTGAATATCCAAAGGAATAATTTCCCGCTGTTGTTTCTTCAAAGTATCCGCTAAAAGCGGATGTATTGCCCGATGCCAATCGACAAGACAATCCTGATCGATACGGGGAACAATGGCGTTTTGATTCATAGCAAGCAATGCTTTTGCACGAATGGCATCAAAAACGCCTAACACCTGATAAGCCGTCTGTAACTCGATCAATTGGGGACGGATAAAATTGGCAAAAGCAGTCAGGATACGAATCTTTTCGCGACGTTCTTCCGATTGCAGTTCGCGCACCCTGTTATTGGCTTCCACTACTTCGGCAGGCTCAATAAAAATGGTTTTTCCTGTTGCAGACTCATCGTGTACAATGCCACGCACTTTTCGTTTGTAAGCAGGAGAAACAGGAATCACCAGACGCCCGTCACGCATCGTGGGTGAAGCTTCCTTGTCCACAAATCCTTCTTCTTGTGCCTGACGTAAAATGGTTGCTAACTTTCGTGAGATACCATTTTGTACCTGAAACAAATCGTGCCTTATGCGAGCCAGTTCCGGCGATGCGTTGTCTTTTAATACACCGTTAATGGTTAGTATCTGATCAAGTTGTTTCAACACATTCGGGAACAACCCAATGCCTTCCACACGAAGTGTTAGGCCGGGATACCGGTTCTCCTGCCGACGTGTGAAAAAGTAAACCAACGCATGAATGGTTTGCAAAGAACGTTGCAAATCAAATAACTCGCTCTCTGTCGGAAAGGTTCCTTCCACGCGTAACCTGCTCAACCACTCGCGAACATCCACATAGAAATTCACCGGCCATGTATCCGATTCCTCCGAAAGAATCACCATCATTTCAGCCGTTTCGTTCAAACGGGACATCAACATGTTGTAATTCGTCAGAAATGAGATTTGATCTACTTCTTCACGTCCCAGAGGACTGAGGCATCGCTCACGTAACTGTTCTCGAAGTGCCAGAAATCCTATTTTTTGTTCAAATGAAGCAGGATATATCATTATCAATGTTGGTGAATGTGATCGTTATTTTTAGTTATGCAAAAATAACGAATCTATTTGGAAGTAGCAGTGCAAGAAGTGTTGCATCTTGAGATAACGGCAAACTCTCTTCTGAACATAAAAAAGGATGTTTGTGTGTACAAACATCCTTATAAAAACGAGTGTCTCGATAGTATTAGAAATAAAATAGAAGTCACGGAATACACGAGGTTACGAAAGTTAAACAACGCGTTGACGTCACTTCTTCATGGGATGAATAGGGAATTTTGCAAACAACACCTTGCAGGCTTGTTGCAACTGAACAGGATCTTTCAGTTGCAGATGCGAAGGATCCAACACTTTGCTGACAGCTGCTGTGAATAGATGCACTTCGCGCTTTGCATCAATCATATCCATCACCAGAACACCCTCTTTATCGATTTTTGCTGTGGTGTATGCCCTGTACCCACCATCGCGCCAATATGGTACACCCGCATAAAAACGATGAAAATAACCCGGATAATAGTACCGTATGCCACCCCAGGTCGGAAACACATTGGTATTGATTGTGGCATTACGCAACACTGTCAACCCAATATCAATTAAAATAGTACCGTCAGAAGTTTCCGTCAAACCACGGCGATTCATTTCCAACCGAATGGCATTGATAATCGCATTATAGTCGGCTTCCGAGATCTTTATTTTCCGGGAATTTACTTGCGTGTTTTGCTGATCATAGGGTACAAAAGAAAATGTTTTATACGATGCCATATCGGCATTATTCAACACTTTGCTTGCCAGCAAATGATAGGAGCCCGAACAAGAAGAGAATCCAATCAACAAAGCACCCAAAAAGAATAATACCACTGTTTTTCTCATATTACAGAAGTTTTGAAAAATAATTTGCTTCAAAAGTAAACTATTCTACGAATAAATGTTCAGCAACATAGTCTATTTGATACCATTTAATAGTTGATGCAAGGGGTTCTAAAATAGATTTTATCAGGGAACATTTATTATTTCACTGTTTCCCAGCTTACATGAACCTGAGTGCTTGGAGCCGAAGGTGAATTAGTTATAAGATTGAGCGTTTCAAACATTTGTCCAAGTGAAATACCTGTAGCTACTTCAATTTTTACAGCCTCTTCTTTATGAGCTGCAATGCCACGTTTTGGCAGATTGACTTTTATACAATTACAATCAGAAAACGCTTTCAAGAGCACCAAAGGAGAAGCCCCTGTATTCTTTATCACGAAACTTCCGCGTGCAAACCCATTCTGTTTCACTTTTCCCAAACTAATCTCTCGTGACACCATCGAAACAGCAGGAGCATTTTTGCGTTGCTCAGGAGTCAGTTTCGAGAAATCATCCATGCGATTTACGGTCAAGGTGAACACATTTCCTTTTGAAGCGGTTTCATTGTGGTTAACAACTAAACGTACTTCATCGGAATGAATGCCCCAGTCATGAAGCATCGTACTGTTCAGCGAGAAGATAATGGCAGCTTCAGAATTTGGTTGCATGGTAGAAGGCACTACAACTGCCTTCAGATAAGAAGGTAGTTTGCCAAGAGAGACTTCAACAGGCGATTTAGAGGTATTCAGAACCATGATTTGTTCCGTTCTTGTCTCATCCTTCGTAGCGTTGCCAAAAGAGACATAGCGCGATTTCAAACGCAACGGCCCCATCACTTGCGGATAAGTCTGTTCAATCGATACCGGTTTTTCAGTCACCTGTCCCTTAATATAAATGGCTACCGGGTTATCGTTTGAATTATTATAAATCGTAATTGTTTTATTAAAAACACCCGGACGATTTATTGTGGAATAAGTAACCTGAATAGAACCATGACCTCCCGGAGGAATCGGTTCTTTTGGCCACACAGGTGTCGTACACCCGCATGAAGAAATCACTTGTTGAATCACTAAGGGTGAAGTTCCCGGATTTGTAAATGTAAATTCATGTGTCACTTTGCCGGCCTCTTCAGGAATAGTACCAAAATTAAACGACTTTTCTGCAAATACAATACTTGATTTTCCGCTTTGTTGTGCCAGACAACAAAAAGCAATCAACAAAGAGAGCGTTAACAAAGAAACTTTTTTCATCGCAACTATAATTTAGAAATTAAAGCCTTTCTATTCGATTTGAAATAGTCACTGCAAAGCTAAAAAAAGAACGGCTAAATACCATATGGAAGAAGAATAAAAATGTTTTTTTCATTCAACCAAAACGAACGTACTATTATGAATTCTATTGTCCCTGAAGTCTTTGAGTATATCTGCAAAAATCAAACAGCCTATTGATCTTGTGCTTTTTCTATAGCATAAATCACTGTAAAAAGAACGTTTGATTTTGATTTCGTAATAGAATGGCTTAACTTAGCATCCAAATTGGATTCAATCATATAAAAGCAAAAGGGATTTGTGTGGAATAATATACTGCTAATTTAGAAGTTAAGAAAGACATAAAGTTATATAAGAAAATTTGAAATGAGCAGATTCCTTCAGCCTTAACATCTTCATTCTTTAGCCTCTGCAGCTCTCTTTTACATTCTTCCTAATATAAAATAGCAACATGAATAGTCAAATCATTGTCATCTTTGGTGCTTCGGGCGACCTTACGAAACGCAAACTCATGCCCTCGCTCTATTGGCTTTTTAATCATAATCGTCTCAATGCCTCGTTTGCCTTGCTTGGTGTTGGTCGAACGCCTTATACGGACGATAGTTATCGTGCCTTCATTGAAGCACAACTACCGCTTTTTGTGCCTGCCGACGAACTCACCCCAGACCTGGTGACCGCATTTCTGCAGCATGTCTTTTACCATAGCATGGATCCGGCAATTGCGGATACCTATCCTGGTTTGAAGCTCAGACTGGAAGAACTCGATAAGCAAATTAATAATACAGGTAACTATCTCTACTATTTAGCGACACCCCCTTCTCTTTATGGTGTTATTCCGCAGCACCTTCAAAGCGTGGGATTAAACGTGGAAACTGATCAACAAACACGAAGAATCATTGTGGAGAAACCCTTTGGGTATCGTCTTGCATCTGCTCAGGAACTTAATCATATCTACAACAGTATATTCCGTGAAGATCAGATTTATCGTATCGACCATTTTCTCGGGAAAGAAACCGTGCAAAATATTTTGGCATTACGTTTTGCAAATGGCATTTTTGAACCATTATGGAATCGTAACTATATTGACCATGTTGAGGTGACAGCAGTCGAAAACCTGGGAATTGAAAAACGTGGTGGCTTTTATGACAGCTCTGGTGCATTACGCGACATGGTACAAAATCACCTCATTCAATTGGTGGCTATAACCGCTATGGAACCCCCTGCCTTCTTTAATGCCGACAGTTTTCGTAATGAAGTGGTTAAAGTGTACCAGGCGTTGAAACCCTTAACCAATGCACAAATCAAAAGTCAGGTCATTCGCGGGCAATATACGACGGCACATGGTGAGGGCGGTCTTATCAACGGTTATCGTGAAGAAAGAAACGTTGATCCGCATTCACGAACGGAAACGTTTGTTGCACTTAAACTCTTCATCGACAACTGGCGCTGGGGCGGTGTTCCTTTCTTCATTCGCACCGGTAAACAGATGCCTACCAAAGTCTCCGAAATAGTCATTCATTTCAAGCCGACACCGCATAGTCTGTTTCAGGGAATAGCCGGCAATTCGTCCCTCAATGTCATGATTATTCGCATTCAACCTAACGAAGGCATCGTATTGAAATTCGGGATGAAAGTTCCCGGTTCTAATTTTGAAATCAAACAAGTATCCATGGATTTCACCTACGACCGCTTAGGAGGTTCGCCTGTTGGTGATGCTTATGCCAAATTATTGGAGGATTGCATGATGGGAGACTCAACACTTTTTACTCGTAGTGATGCCGTCGAAGCAAGCTGGCGTTATTTCGATTCTATCCTTGCACTGTGGGAAAACGACAAATGCATTCCTCTCTATGGGTATCCGGCTGGCACATGGGGACCATTGGAAGCAGATGCTATTGTCGGAAAGGAGAATAGCTGGACAAATCCATGTAAGAACCTGACCAATACCGATCTGTATTGCGAATTATAATTCATTTAATATGATTGAATCACACCTTTATAAAACCGAAATGGAGGTTTCCGTTGCCATCACTAAACATCTGATTGCACGTATGAAAGCTTCCGATTATCCCTTTTATCTGGCTGTTTCGGGAGGAACCACTCCCAATCTGTTATACTCTCTTTGGGGTTATGAGTACGCTACTGTCATTCCTTGGCAACGGCTTCAACTCTTTTGGGTCGATGAACGATCTGTTCCGCCAACCGATTCTGAAAGCAATTTTGGCAACATGAAACAACGATGTCTTGATAAGATCACTTTGCCTGTGGAAAACCTGCATCGCATTCTTGGAGAAGCACCACCCATACTCGAAGCGGAACGGTATTCTCTTGAAGTGAGTCACCTTGTCCCTTTGATAAATGGAGTACCGCAATTTGATATGATACTGGCAGGAATGGGCAATGATGGACACACCTCTTCCATTTTCCGGGGACAAACAGACCTGTTAACAGATAATAGACTTTTTATGGCTTCAAAACATCCTGAAACACAACAAACACGTGTTGCAATGACCGGACCTACGATGATGAATGCGAAAGAGCTTATTTTTCATGTAGTCGGCAAAGAGAAACAAGCTCTTATTCAGGCCATGCTGCATCCTGACATTACGACTCGAATGCTTCCCGCCATTTACATTGCAAACCATGCAAACAACACCTTGCTCTTTGCGGATGGTATCTAAAAAACACAAACATACTCATCTTATGAGTTACAACATGATAATATCTATGAATTAAGAAAACAAAATATGAAACCAACAGAAGAATTAATGCAAGAACATAAAGCCATTAAGATGATGCTTGGCATTATGGGCAAAATAGCTGAAGACATTCAGAAAGGCAAAGAAATTGTGGTGAAGGACGTGGAGGATATTGTTACCTTCCTAAAAACCTTTACCGACAAATGCCATCACGGGAAGGAAGAAAATGTCCTTTTTCCGGCTTTACTTGCAACCGGAATACCCTCGGAAACCGGACCTATTGGCGTGATGCTTTACGAACATACACAAGGAAGGGCATATATTCAAGCAATAAGCGACGGCATTAAGAATTGGGATGCCCACAATGCCAGAGTAGCTCAATCGATTGCCAACTCCATGATAAGTTACATCACGCTGATGCAAAATCATATTCACAAAGAAGAAAATGTTCTTTTTGCCTTGGCCGATCAGCGATTAAGCGCCCTGAAGCAAGAAGAAATTCTTGCAAGATTCAGGCAGATAGAAGAAGAAGTAATTGGACAAGGTGTACATGAGAAGTTTCACGAACTCTTGAATCAATTAAAAGCCAAGTATAGCGACTAACCACCCTTATATACTAATGATTGTATTGAGCAAATGGGAGCGCGATTCTAAATCGCTCCCCACTATGCCATGGCAAATCAATCACAAAATCTTATTTCTTTGGTTGCCAAAAACAACGTTTCGGCGATTCAATGGCACCGTCTGCTTTTAATTTATTCATTGCCTTATCCACCTCTTTGCGGTCGATACCTGTCAGCTCTGCCACTTTTCCTGCATTAACAAGCTCACCGGCTTGCTTTATCGCTTCTAACACTTTGTCTGTTGTTTCCATAAAAAATCATGTTAAGTTTATATTGGTTGATATCTCTTCTTTTCAAGATTCTCTTCGTTAAATCATGAACAAAAATACGCTTTAGAAAGTGATTTTGTTCATTCGCAGGGATATTCTTTGTCGTGCTTGTTTACAATTTCCAAAACACCTCCGACAACCGTTTCCAATTCCGTCGTCGGATGACCTCATCCGACGGGAAGGGCACACGCTGAACAGAACTGAGTTGTTTTTAGTCTAATATAAATCTGCCGTTTTTGATTTTAAATATTTCATTTTTAAGGAAGGTAACTTTCTGTCCATTTTGTATTGCCAGCGTCCAATTCGGCATTTTGTTGATAACCTCTTTGATTGTTTTGGCATTTAATTCAACCTTAGTGAAATTACCAAATGTATAGCAGCAAGTCTTTCCGTCAGGCAATATGAGAATGCCTATCATAATCATACCATTTTCAATCTTTTTGAGATTTTTGTCATTAAAATATTTATTCATATAATCAACCATGCCTATCGTGTTGCAGTTCCATGTAGGCACAGTATCTGCCACAACAAACATATGATCAACCTTACAATCATTGAAATTGATAGGTTTAATTTGAATCTGACCATGAATGATTGTTGAAATTCCAAGTATCAGAATAGACAAAAGTGTTTTCATAATTCGATTCATCAAAGTTTGTGTTTAATGTGTTCTAAATCGTAACTTGCTAATAAATATTGTGATGCGACCTAATTAAGGTCTGCTAAAAAACCCAAACCACACTTTTGGAATAACCTTTTTCAGAGTGGTCTGTTTCATTAATAAAAATATTTTGGATGCAAATATTGCCAAGAAATTATATATTGTCACTATAATACCATAATAACAAATTGTAAATCTGGAGCAACAGATATGTAACCTGTCAAAAATTAAACATAATAATCCGTCAACCCATCCGGATCAATATTCTTCGCCGGATCATCAGAGCAATAAGTGTATGGGGAGATGGCATAGTATTTCTCGCACAACGTATCCATCGTTGTCCAAACGGGGATCCCCGTTTCCCTCCTTCTTGCTCCATAATCGTATTCCTTCAACCCGTCGATGTCTTCAAAACCCAGCAGTTTGTGGGCAAGGTAATTCTCCGGGTAGTTATAAAGGCTGCTGTCCGTTACCCGGGTAAAACGGATGGTATCCTCCGGGGGCATCACCTCGGTGATGATTTTCAAAAGCCGGGTTTTACCACTTCCCGAGCTGCCCTGTATCAGCGCGTGCAGCGTGTCGGGCATTTTGTAAGAGCTGGCAATGACAAACAAAAAAAGGCGGTTGGTCTCTTCCCCTGCCACGCCCGACTTCCCGATAAGGGAATTGATCCGGTGCAACAGGCCTTTGCCCTGTAAAAACGCCACGCATTGATTCACGGTGGCCGGTGGAACGCACACCTCCCGTTTTACTTCGCTGCGGGCTTTGTTTTGAAGGTTTTCCTGCCGGTAGGCTTCCAAACGGCTGCAAAGGGCGGAGAGCTCTTTTTCCAGTTCATCGGGGGCAATGCCCAGCCGGGCACTGACCGCCTTTACATGGCTGTTTAGCTGACGGTATTCGTACAGATCAACCTTGCCCCTGTAATCCTCCCCCGTGGAACGGCCTACCACCTGAAGGCTGATCTTCATCGAATCGAGCGAAGCGGCAACTCCGCCCTTGACGTAATAATCTGCCGATTGACCCCTGTAATGCAGGTTATAGGGGTTGGAGGTGTCCAATTGACAATTGTTTGTCTCTGTGGGTTTTGCCGTTTCTACGCTTACTGCTTCTTTATTTCTTTTTTCAATTGATTCTTCAGTTGAAACCGGCTTTGCCGGTTCACGAACTCCATTTGAAAAAAATAAATTATCCGGTGAGTAAAGGAAAAGAGTTGATGTCTCGGTAACAGTGCAACTCTGGCGTGTCTCCAGCAAATCAAGGAAAATTGCGCTTTCATGCCCCTGCGCCGTTTCGTTCACATCCTTGCAGGGTAGCTCCAAGCGGCTTACTGCCAGCTGGGGATATTCACTCCTAAGCCAGCAGGCGTATTTCGTGGTGGCTTCTTGCCCGGGGGTGTCGCTGTCAAAGGCAAAAATGATTTCTTCCAGGCAGGGCAACTCTTTGATAACCTGCCGGTGTTCGTCGGTCAACCCATTAGTGCCGTAGCAAGCCAATACCCCAAAATCTTGGTTCTTGACTCCTGGTTCTAATATCTGTATTAAAGTTGCTGCATCGATAATGCTTTCGGTCAGGATCAGCTTTTTGGTGTTGGAGTTCGGATAGTGGGGGTATAAGCCGCTGCGGTTTTTCAGGTAGAAGTGCCGCTGGTCTTTATCATCGATGGCGCTTCTAAAATAGAGTCCGGTTATCCGGTCTTCCCGGTTACGCAAGGGCAAAGCTGATGCACCGGTTGCCAAAAACAGTGTAGGCTTTCTCTCCTGTCTTGCTCCGTGCTCCCTTGTCAATGAGCAATCCGACCTCCAGACACCGGCTGATCAGTTTCTCGTCCCGGCGTGCCCCGTGGTGGAACTGTCCGGCATTATAGCCTATCTCTGACTGCTTGAAGTCCAGCCCCCTTGTTTGCAGGTACTCTTTGGCCGGAAGGCTGTTGTGTATGGCATTGCAGAAGTACTGGAACATCCGCTCTAAAAACAAGGATCTGCTTTCATTGTCCAGCGTCCCGGCAATGGGATTTGTCAAGGAGGGGCTCACTTGTGCCGGATTGGTATTTTCACCCAGAATCTGCAAACATTTCTCTATGGCCTGGTGTTTGTCGGTGTTTTCCTTGTACATCACAAAGTCGATCACATCCATGCTTTTGCCGTGGGTCTTGCAGGCAGAAGAGAAGCAGTAGGCCGTTTGCGTTTTATAGTATAGTTGCAGGCTCGGGGTTTTGTCCTGATGGAAGGGGCAGCAGAGCCGGTTCTGCTTGTCGGCCTTCAACCCGTAGTACAGTACCACATCCGACAGGCTTAAGCGCTCTTTGATCTCGGTGATTTCCATTGCCAAAAAAGTTTATAATTATTTTTTGTCTTTTATTACAATGGCACAAAGATATGTATTATTGTATAATTACACAATGTAATTGTTGATTCATTTCGTTTCTATGGTATTATTCGCTAATTTTGTTGCCTAAAATATCCACAACCATGAATATAGGCGATAACATAAAGAGAATAAGGACTGCCAAAAACCTTTCTCAGAAAGAAGTGACGGTTAATGCTAAGTTAGACACGGCACAATACAGCCGTATTGAAGGGGGCAAAACAGACCCTTCCGTAAATACCTTGGAACGTATTGCTAAAGCCCTTGGAGTGTCTTTGTCCGATTTATTTGCTTCTACTGAAGAACTCAAAGAAATAAACTCCTTTGATAAATCTATTATGGAAAAGGTGGCTTTAATGGAGAGCTTAAGCTCGGAAGAAAAACAGACAATCTACACCATGCTCGATGCCTTTATCGGCAAGCGTAAACTTAAAGACGCTTTGAGTAGCGTGCTGCATGATATCAAATAAACAGAAAAGCCCGGCAGTGCCGGGCTTTTCTGTTTATAATGTTATCCAATATTTATCTTGTTAAGTGCACACCTACAATAAATAATAACGATAACGATAATATTGAATAGATCCAAAATGAAGTTATTCCTTTTACTCTTCTCTTTTGAGGCAATTGATCATATTTTTCTATGATTTTTTTTCGATTTCTAAATAAATAAAAATAAATAAAAATCATCAAAGAAAGTCCGCCTACTAATCCAATATATTTTGAATCTCCCCTAAATATGGTAAGATCAAAATTCAATAAATAACTAATACCCATCATAATGGTTAATAGATTCGCATTTACTAACACACATATCAATAAATAGGCATTAAATTCAGGCATGTCATTTGTTTTTACCTTTCTCAGATAAAAAATCATCCAATAATAAATTTCTCGTAACATATATTTTAGTTTTATAAATTATTTATTAAAACTTAGTTATTACTCACAAGTCAGTAAATTGTAGTTAGTAGGCATTATAACAAGCATTTTCTGTTTTCTTGTTATAGAAATTAGTTTCAAATTGCTATGTCTGTTTCGTTGTGTTGGATAATTCTTATTAAATTCAATTCTACATTCTTTTTAGCAGATTTTTATTGTGTCTACCAACTTCTGACTACCGGCTAATTGCTGAAAAAATCACAAAGGGGTTGAATAGTAACAAAACTTAAAAACTTATTTTTTAACGCCCTCCATTACCATGAATTTCACGCCAAGATTCCCACTCTGGATTTGCTCCAGCATTAAATATTTTATCCCATCCAATAGTGTTATCAACAATATAATAGGTTGCACCTATCAGCAAACCTGGACCTCCACCTATTACACCTGCTACAATTGCAACGCCTGTATTTAATCCTGTTTTAGTCCAAGATTGAGCGCCTGTGGCAGACATATAACCATCAACCAAAACTCCTAAAACAATCGTTGAAGTTCCAATGCCTTTTAATACCGAAAGAACTTTTGCACTTTGAACGGCGGCTTCAGTACCTTTCATTGTTACATAAATAATCTCTTTCCCCGCATTATTTGTCGTAAATATCTTAATGCCATCGTTTGACAGTCCGACAGCATTTATAGCTAAGCTAATTTCTTTTAATATATTTGTTTTTGGGTCAACATTTGGCAAGTTAAGAGTAATCGGTCTGGGTGAAATGGAATTAAATACAGGTTGAGATGGCTTATTAGTATTTTGGGGGTTACTATTTGCCTGTCTTCGTAATCCTTGATACCAAGTAGCAAAAGAATTATCATCATCCCCATTGTTTTGAGGAGCAGGTGCCGTTACCGTAACTTCATTCAATAAATTATTATCATTGACGCCTCGTCCATCGGGGTCAATTCTATTCATAGGATTATCACCGCAATACACATAAGGCGATATTTCAGGGTGCTTCTCTGCCAACGGGTCAACAGTTGTCCACACAGGAATGCCGGTTTCCCTTCTCCTTGCTCCATAGTCGTATTCGTTCAGACCATTCATGGCTTCCAGCTCTTTACCGTTGTAGCGGTAAGGCAGTGCCCCACTGTTGCTCGTGCTTGACTCAAACCGCATCCCGTCCGGATAGTAATCACTGTACTCCATTACCGTATTGTCTTGTCTCAGCACTTCCCGTGTGCTCCCCTGGTGGTCTTTCAGGTAATAGTAATAAAGACCATTCTGCCAATATCCTTCCGGCGTCAATACCTCTTTCAAAGTATCATTCTGATAAATCGCATCTCCGCAATAGTCCGTCGTCAGTTTGGTCGAGGAGACCAGTCGGGTAATCGTATCCTGTGGCAAATTTAATATATTCCTGGATGTAATGTTCTGCACTTCAAGTTTCTTTCCGCTTGCATCGTATGTATAATAGTTTTGATGTCCTGCCGTGAACTGGATTGTATCCGGCAAATTTAATACATTATAGCGAATTGTGCTAATACCTGAATTGCCGTCGTAGGACATACTGCCGTTTTTGTCGTAGCTGTACTGCGTAGTGGTACCCTTGGCCAGATCTTGAAAGGCTTCCGAACCATAAGGCTGTGTCACGGAGAGGGCATCGGTAACCTTTGTCATCTGGTTCCCCGTGTAAGTGAGGCTCAACGTATTGATGTTTGCCCGGTTAAGCGTCGTGATGTTGCCCATTTTGTCATATGCCATCCAAACGTTATATGCTCCGGTAGTACCACCTGTGTAATTGCAGGTGGCAAGTCTGTTCAAATCATCGTATCCGAAGGTGTAGGCTCGGTTATATCCCAGACTTTCGGCGGGTATACTCCATTGCATGGCGGCTATATTGCCGTTGTAGCAAGCCGCGAAGGACGACAGGTTGGCGGTGTTGGTGTTGTAGTAAAGGCTTTCCGTAAACCGGCTCCCGCTGATTCCTGTCAGCCAACTGCGCACATTATAGGCGTAGGTGGTGGCATCGAGCGTACCTCCTATCGTTTTGGTCAGTACTCTTCCCAACGGGTCGTACGTGTTGGCGGAAAGGATCAAGGTAGGTGTAGTGACATTGACGCCATATTTTGTTACCGTAAGCCGTTGTGCCTTGTCGTAAGTATAGGCATAGGCTTCCGTCAAGCTTACCGTGGTGCCGTTAATGCTGTGGGTAATGTACGTATTTGTAGGCTTCCCGGTAAAATCGACAAGGCTGCAGGTAATGTCGTATCCTCCCAGGTGGTTGGTGGCGCGGGTCTGTACCGTGTGGCCGTACTTGTCGTAGTAGATGGCCGTCGTTTCGTACTTGGTGGGGTCGTTTAAGTGATATATCCTTGTACCGGTAAGCAGTGTCTTCACATGCAGGGTATCGGGAAGAGTATAACCGCTCAGGTTCACAGGAGCGAGTTGTCCGTTAGTGGCGGCATCAAGCAACTTCAGGTGGGCGTAGGTGTCGTAAAAGTTTACCGTCAGCAGCTTGGCCGGTGTCAGGTTAGCGCTGGTGTAGCCGCATTCAGGTCCGCTGCCGGTATAGCTTTCGGTAATCACACTTCCTGAATAGGTGCTTTGCATCAGCGACAGGCTGTTGCTGCTGGTAATCACTCCGCTGTAGAGCAGCCGCCCGAAGAGGTCGTACTTATTCACCGTCCATTGGTTTTTCAGCCGCTGGTTACCATCTTGCGAAAGAATCATTCTGTCCGACAGGTCATACACCATATTGATCCAGTCGCACCCGGGCAGCTTTTTTTGGACGCAGCGGTTCCGTCCGTCATAATGATAGATATAGCCGTAGAGATCGAGCGTGCTTCCCGTTGTTTCGGAAAAACCCGTGTTGTTGTTGCTCATGGCATCGCAAGCCAGCGGTGGCAACACGTAACGCAGGTTGCTCAGATCATCGTACACGTAGTAGGTGTCGGTGTTGCCTGCCACACGCGTAAGTACTTTACGCCCTTGCAGGTCGGTATATTCGACTACCGTATGGCCGTCTTCGTCGGTGGTCTGTACACCGTAAAGCGTGCCGGGTGCGTAAGTTCCGGAACAGGTAAGCGTAGTGCTGCTGGCCACAAAAAGCTTTACATCCCCGCCGTTGGTAAGATAGGCGGTGGTTTTGCCGTTGTTGGACCAGGCGGATCCGGGACCGTATTCTCCGATTACGCGGTTGAGCGGTGAGGCTTCATACACGGTGAGGCTGTAGGGGTTGGCATCGCCCCCGTTAGTGGAACTTGCCAACGAGGAATAACTGGAGACATAAGCACCGTTATTGCCCACCGATGTAGCACCGGGCAACCACTTGTTACTTTCGCGTCCGAAGGCGTCGTACTCTATGCCCGATACCAGATCGGTGCTCCCCGGGGTGATGTCTTTCTGCACCGTCTGCGAGAGCCGCCCCAGCCCGTCGAAATACTGGATGGTGGTGTTGGCATTGGCGCTTGTGGTGCTATCGTTCAATGACAAGGGGTTACTCACCGCCTGAAAGGGTACGGTGGTGACGATGTAGTTCTGGCTGGAGGTCTGGGCGCCTGCGGTGATTCCCGCACCGGACAGCAGCAGCAGAACATAATAACGTA
>Ga0224528_1000226_pt1 | contig 47570 bp, 36 predicted proteins | sample CBST25metaG_2_FD_179888 | JGI IMG/M metagenome (GOLD analysis project Ga0224528, IMG submission 179888) | Peat soil microbial communities from Stordalen Mire, Sweden - C.B.S.T25 | ecosystem: Environmental > Terrestrial > Soil > Wetlands > Peat | place: Sweden: Norrbotten County, Stordalen Mire...
GTAGCCGATCTCGGGCGACGCCCATTCGTGCGCGAGACCGAGAAACCGGGGCGAAACCGGGAGGCCGTCTGCATCAGTCGCCTCGGCCTCAGCCAGAATGGGGAGCGCGGTGGAAGTCGTGGTGCCGCCACCTGAGGTCGTCGTACCACCTCCGGAAGTTGTCGTACCGCCACCTGAGGTCGTCGTACCACCTCCGGAAGTTGTGGTGCCGCCGCCTGAGGTTGTTGTACCACCTCCAGAAGTTGTAGTGCCGCCGCCTGAGGATGTGGTGGTGCCGCTAGGGCTGGAGCCTCCCTGGGCTGTACCCGTTGTCACGTTTCCACATCCGGAAAGAAGAGCAATGAATGTAACCCCAGTAATCAAGGACACTACGATAAATTTATGGGCCATATTTTTCTCTGTATTTCAAGCAAAATCAGTAAATTAAGCGTAAGAAGGCCGTAGAGGGGCTTCCAGCCCGGCGGGTGAACATTAATGCAATTATCTGAAATCTGGTTATAAGATACCGCGGATTCCTATCAATGCAAGTTACTAAAGGGGAATGGAGCCGCGAGGAATTCTGTGCGGTCGCACTAAATTCCCATCTCATGCTGTGCCAGCCACTAAACGACCATAATAGCGGTTGAATCCGAACGAAGCTCTGCTGGAGGGTGATGAGGCTGAAGCGGCCTTCGCTTATAAGGCCGAAATCAGCGGAGAATTCCGCTGTTGCTCCCTCGCATTCGCAAGGCCGGCACAGGCCAAAATGTACAACATCCACATGAAATTATTGGGTATGAGCATCTGCACTTCGACGATGGCGGTTACCAACGTCAAGAAGACAACGCATGCTTGCCATTCGACATAAGGGGATGCACCTCTCAGGAAACATACAGTGGCGTCTCTGATGCCGCGAACAAACGTCGCAATCACCAAAGCCAACCCAACCACTCCCAAGGCGAGCCAGACTTCCAGGAAGCCGTCATGAGACGAGGTAACAGCCCACCCATTGGCTAGCGAAATGGTCGCGGATTCCCCTTCGAATCCTCGCCAGAAGGCCATATAGCCATAACCTAGGATGGGGCGCTTCATAATGGCCTCGAAAACGGCCTGCCAAATCGAGGTACGACCGGTGAGTGTTGGATCTTTTCCGACCGAATAAAGCAGAGCGCTTAGGTTAGTCAGTACGAATGCGAAAAACACCGTCCCGGCGAGCACCAGTATAACTATGAGCGGAAAGCGTTCCCTGCTGCGGAATTGTCGAAGGACCATGGAGGCGCCGGCGAATGCGAATAAAGCGAACAACAGCAACCAGCCAGTTCTGCTTTGAGTCATGACAACCAAGAACATAGAAAGGGCGATGTAGGCCGCGCGACCGCCCTTTTGCCAAGAACCCGGCGCCGGTGCATAGAATGCGGCAGACATAAAGAAGACCGTTGATAGAGCGCAAAAATTCTTATGGAAATACATTCCTTGCCATGCTCCCACCCCCCCCAAATATGAAATGCCCATACTCGGGAAGAACAGAATCATAATGAAACTTAACAGTAGACATATCCAACCAAGCATCAACACTATTCGGATCAGCTGTTCCTGCTTAAATTTATGGGCCAGGTAGAACACGAACACAGTGTCAACGGCCAAACATACGGACCACTGTAGTGTCTTCGCGGGCAGATCGGACCATGCGACCGAACCGATCGCGAGCAAGGCGATTGCGCCAAACAGTCTATCCTGCAGCAGCGCCGATATAATTGCCGGGAAATATCGGAAACAAAGAGCGAAGCACAGTGCGAATACGCCTCCGGCCGTAGCAATTCCCTCTAATCCAATAGACTTTCCCGCCAACACGGAATAGGAGCCGACTAGCTGAGAATTAACTGATCCTAATTGAAACCAAAAAGCCCCTGCATCCGCGAAATAGATCAGAGGGACCATGACCACCCAAACTACTGCTAGGTGCGCAACTGAATTCTCATGAACGGATTTCGCATACGGAAACGCTCGAAGAGCGTCCTCTGTGTTTATTGCCATTGTCGCCTCGGTCCGGTTGTAAGGGGTTGCTATCATTGCTTCACCTAACTCGGATTTCCCAGGAGATGATAGAAAAACAGAGAACGATTATGAATGAGCGTCGCTGTAACCATCGCCGAGGTCGAAGGCTGTGGTGCTTAAAGAGTTCTGAAGATGAGGAATTGATATTGCGAGTGATGCACTGTGCGTTGTCATAGCAGAAGGCACTTTACCTCATCTATTCGAGTGATGCGGTGCGCGATTGAACTGATAGTTTGCAGGACTTGCGAAAACGGTCTCACGCTTAGGGAATCGCGTAGATAGCGGCTCCGACGGTCGACGCCGCTATGCTGGAGGCCCCATTGGCGAAGTTGCGGGCAAAGGAAAAGGGGATATAAAGAACGTCACCGGCCATTAGGGGCATGTCCGGTTTCTTGCCCTTCTGGAGATCGCCGATGGAGAATTCCGTATCGCTGTATCCGCCTGCAGCTTGCGCCCTAATCAGATGGGCATGTCGCTCTTTAGCAGTTTTCGTGGCTCCTCCGGCGAGCGCCAGTCCCTGTAGCAGAGTCAATTGAGATTCATTGTTGGACATCACGAAGCCGCCGGGGCGATTGACATCTCCCAGGATGAACACAATCCCGGCGCGAGGCACTACAACGGTATCGCCTGGGTTTACGATGACCTGATTTGTGATTGCCTGTCTGCCGTTGTTAGAGACGAAATAGGAGATAGGATTCTGCGTATCGCCCTGCCGCTCAATGAGAATGTTTCGATTGGCTTCTGGGGTTAAGCCGCCGGCGAGCGCGAGCACGTCGAGTATCGGGCGCGGGGTAGAGATCGGGAATGCACCGCTGGTCTTGACTTCACCGATGATCGATACCTGCTGAGTAGCGAATTGCTCGACTCTGATGAAAACCTCAGGATGGTTCAGGTAATGATGGGCAATGAGTTGATCGTGAATGACGAGAGCTGCCTGGGTCGGAGTCAGGCCGGCGACTTTCACATCGCCAATGCCTGTAATGGGTATCATGCCCTGATCGGTGACGCGTGCACTCTCCTCCATCTCCGGGGTATCTGCGACCTGCACGTGGAGCACATCACCAGGTGCGATGAGGAGCGTGTCACGATCAGCCGCGAGCGCGAGACTGCTCGCCAAGGGAACAAGGACCATTGCTAAAAGAGCAGAGGCAGCTTTATGCACGGGCGTTCTCCTTTTCTGCGGCGTAGTAGTGGTTGCCCGAGTAGCCGAAGTACTCGTTGTATGCAGACGAGCCGCGATCGACACCGTTCAGTACCACGCCGACCCTCGTATCGGGATCGGTGCGGAGCAGATTGTAGGCCCGCTCCAGACTCTTCCCTGTGCTGTAGGCATGGCGCGTAATCAGCAAGGTGATATCGGCTAGCTTTGAGAGCACGGCTGCGTCGGTTACGGCGAGGATGGATGGACTATCAATGAGGATGAAGTCATATTGCCGCGACCAAGCCGCAACCAGATCCTTCATCCTTGCCGACCCCAGCAACTCAGAAGGGAAAGGTGGAGTGGGGCCCGCGGGCAGGACGGCCAACTCCGGCAAATCGGCAAAAGGATGGACGGTGGGGATATCACCGGTGGCCGAAAGCAGGGTGCTGAGCCCTCGCGAATTGTCGAGTCCGAGACGCCGAGTCGCTCCTGGAGCGCGCATGTCAGCCTCGACGAGGAGAACCCGGCTATGGTTTCTCACCAGGGAAGCAGCAAGATGAAGGGAGATGGTAGTTTTGCCCTCGCCTACTCCCGCGCTGGTTACCAGAATTACCCTGGGAGGCTCGGAGCTCCGCGACAGCAATAAGGCCGTTCGCAGGCTACGCAGCGATTCTGAAAAAGGCGTGTTCGATGTATCCAGAGCACTCGGGTGCTGGGCTCCATTTCCATTTAGCAGCAGTGAAAGCGGCCGACCGATTCGCCAGTGATCGCCCGATGGGGGCAAAGCGACCAGAGGGTTGGATACGGGCAAAGTTGCTGCCGGGATAACGGCCATGAGGGGCGTGTTCAGACTGCGCTCGATGATGTCCATACTCTGGACGCGATCGTCGATGGTATCCCAGAAGAGCGCGCCCGCAGCACCGAGGATTGCACCACCGAGCAGTGATACAGCGAGAAAGAGGGGAATGTTGGGCCGTACCGGCTTGGAAGGAACCAGGCCCGGATCGACGACGGTCACATTGGAGGAATGCAGGCCTTCGATGACGCCGGCTTCCTTCAGATGCTGATAAAGAGTCTCGTACAGGTCTCGACTTTCCGTCGCCTCCTGCTTGACGATGGAGTACTCGATTGCCTTGTTGTTCATCTTATCCGCTGCGGCCCGCTGCCCCTGATAATCGGCCTGCATATTGGCTTCGGTAATCTGCGCAGCGCGGTAGTCGTTCTCGGCGCGTGCGCGGATACGCTTGATTTCCTGGCCAATCGCGGCGCTGATCATCGCAACGGACGCCCGCTCGTCGTCAAGTTTAGGATTCGCTGAACCATACTTCGATGTATCAGCAGCTAGCTGTGTCCGCGCGGTGGCCTCTTGTGCACGGAGATTCTGCAAGAGGCTGAAGGAATTATTGACGCCCTGCGAAGCACCAGAGAGGGAAACCCCCGCCAAGCCTGAAATGGATTCGGGATCGCCGGTCTTTACCATCTGGTAAATGCCGCCTTTGAGGATGCGGTTGGAGGTGGCCTGCGACAGTGCCTGCGTGGCCTGCTGGAGGCGATCGAGGGTTGCGCTGTAAGCCATTTCTTTGCCGGACGCGTCGGTTGCTCCCAGGCTATAAACGCCCGCCCCCGTCTGTAACTCGACCACTCTCGCCTGCAGGTTTTCGGCCTGTTTTTTCAGATCGTCCAGTTGCCCTCCAAGCCATTGCGACGACTGTTTCAAAGCATTGTTGCGAGTCTGATAGGTAAAATCGACGATACCCTGCATGAGCAGGTTGACCACACGGGCGGCCGTCTGCGGATCCGAACTCAGATACCTGATTTCAATTAAGCGAGTGCCTCCGACCGGCTGTATCTTGAGGCGGTCTTCAAATATCTGGAGTACCTGCGTGCGGCGAACGGGTGAGTCTTCTAGACTCGCATTCACCGGATCCGCTGGAGCTCGCGGTGAAATCAGTCCGAGTGCCCATGCGATGGGGTTGAACTTTGGCTGGAAATCTTTCGTATTCTGAAGCTCGAGACTTTCAACGATTTTAAGGGCGAGCGTACTGGACCGAAGAATGTTTGCCTGCGTCTGCAGAGTAATGTTGTCCTGAAGGGCGTCGGCAGAATCATCTTCATTGCTCTTCATCCCACTTAGACCCAACGCCGCAGGGCTTTGTTTGAGCACCTGAATTTCGCCGGTCGCCTCATATCTTCGAGTCATGAAGATACATGCGCCTACACCCAACAGGAAGCAGATCAGGGTAGTTAGCAAGATCGTCGCCCGCCGACGCTTGAGGATGAGAAGCAATCCTGAAATTGTCAGTTCTTGTGAGGCAGATATCTGATTGAGCTTTGACATACCCTAACCAACCTCCAACCGAGTAAATCTGCATTTGCTACTACGAGCATCCACAGCAATGGCGAAACCCCGATTTGCAAGACAACCACATTCAGCCAGCACGATCTCCGTCAGCTTTGACGACCCGCCGTGAGCGATGCTAAGCCTTATTGTCCAAGGTATGAGAGGGACGTGCTAGAGCAGAAAAGCCCCTGACGCGATAGCAGATTTCTGCCTGCTCATCGAGGCGATTCATCTCTTTAGCATCCGCGTTTTAAGTAACAGCGGACTAAATTCGTGTTATATAGGTTGGGAATGACTTCATCAACCCCTGCTATATCGAGCCTCAGAGCTACCCGTGAAAAGGGGCGGTGGGAGTTCCTTGATGCTACTCGCGGCATCGCCGCATTTGTTGTCATCTGCCAACACGGGCTTGAACGCTTCTACTCATTCGGCCTTCCCTGGACGGTCAAACATTTCAATTTCGGCCTGGCCGGTGTCTTAGCATTCTTTCTTGTCAGCGGATTCATAATCCCCACGAGTATCGAACGTTATAACAGTATTAGTCGGTTTTGGATGGGTAGATTATTTCGTCTTTTCCCGCTATATCTGGCGAGCCTGATAGTAATATTGGTGCTCGGCTATTCTCGCGTAGTAATCCTACCTCCAGCCTTCTACTTGCACCCCGTCCGATCAGTCCTGACTAACCTGACGATGATGCAGGGATTTCTCGGCTCTCCAAGCGCTATTGGTGTCTATTGGACATTGGCGTATGAAATGTTGTTTTACATTCTGTGTTCGATTCTTTTTGTCGCAGGGATATTAAAAAAATCGACGCTCTGGGCTTGGATCGCAACGGGAGTGTTTCTTTTTTCTAATCTTTGCTGCGCGTTGCTTTTTCACAGAGCTCTATCGGCCGCCAAAGCGGCATTTATTGTTACTGCATTCATTGGAACTTTGTTTTTTCGCAATTTCAGCGGAAAAGTAACTTCTCGAACTCTATACTCGCTCACACCTTTTGTACTTCTCGCGTTCGGAGTTTCTTTCTGGTTACGCTTCTCAATCTATCCGCAAGCATCCGATCCGAACCAGTTTACGTTTCAATCAGAGATTCTGGCTTTTATCCTGGGTTATTCGTTGTTTTGCGTCGCATTCGTTCTGCGCGACCACGAAGTTCCCAAACCGCTCATTTGGCTCGGGAGGATCAGTTATTCAGTGTATTTGGTTCACACTTTGGTCCTTCCAGCGGTCGGACATTACCTTTCTGGAACTGTTGGCATCATCACATTTTTCGCGGCCACGTTGTGCGTGTCCGAAGTGACTTATCGTTTCATCGAGGCCCCTTTCGTGTCTTTCCAGCACAAAATACTTCAACAGCAACCAACAACTGCGAAAGGAGCCAAGGCCGCTCCGTTAGTACCGAATTGACAGCATTGCAAGCCTCGCACTTTGGCAGCGGGCGTCCTGTCCCGTTTGTTTAATCTCAATGCTGTGCAGCTTTGATTCAGCAATGGCATGTTTTTCTCGGTTCTGCTGCTTTTCGAGATCGATAACGAATACATCTTGTATATAGACATGACTCGATTCCAAACAGAATCAGTATGAGTAGTTTATGACGGATGAAGCGCAAACTGTGACCGAAGGATTTTTCTTATATTCGTTAAGTCCCATTAGGGGACGGCGATTTTCGTGAGACGTGTATGCAGACGGCGGGCTTGCCGAGAATGACACGGAAGCGGCAGACGAGAGGGTTGAAGTTGATGGCGGGTTCTGCCGATAGCAATATTGCGGACTGTCTCGCTCAAGGTGACATGGGGGCTCCGGCAAGGGGAAGAATGATCTCGATTAGAAAGTACCTGGATGGCACAGGAACTGCCGAACCGGCCGCGAACGCGAGAATTCCACTGATAAAAAAGGGGGCACTGAATCTGCTACCGACGATGGTCAAGGCCTATGGAGGTGCACTTTCCGCGATGGGCCAATCAAGCCAGGATGCCTGTCCCGCGCTAGGCACCGAACTGGAAAAGAGCCTTGCGGAAGCGATGAGCGGACTGGTCGCTGAGGTTACGGAACAATCGATTGTGGTCACAAACCTTAGCGTGCGCGAACATCTCGCAAACTGGGGTCGGATGACGGCCAAGCACTATCAGGAGAAGGCGGACGAAGTAAAGGCGATCCTGATGGCCATGGCGGAGACGGTGGAATCGGTGGGACAGCGCGATCAACGTTGCACGGTGCAGATCAACGAGGTGACAGCGCGATTGAAGACCATTGCCAGCCTTGAGGACTTGGACGTCATCCGGGCCTCGATCTCGAAGAGTGCGACGGACCTGAAGGAATCGTTCGACCGCATATCGGCGGAGGGAAAGGCCGTTCTCGAAAAGCTGGAGGCGCAGGTTACGACCTATCAGGTCAAGCTGGAGGCGGCGGAGCAGATGGCGTCGCGCGACTCGCTCACAGGGTTGCGCAACCGTTTGTGGGTGGAGGGAGAGATCGAGCGCAAGATTGTCTCGGGAGCGCCGTTCTGTGGGGCGATTCTGGACATGGACGACTTCAAAAGCGTGAATGATGCGCATGGGCATTTGGCCGGAGACGATTTGCTGCGGCAGTTTGCGACGGAGCTGCGCTCGGCGAGCCGATCGACGGATGTCATCGGGCGCTGGGGTGGGGACGAATTCATTCTTCTGCTGGAGTGCGAGATGAGCTCGGCGGAAGCGCAGATCGAGCGTTTGGCCAAGTGGGTCTGCGGCAGTTACAAGATCGAGAGCACCGGGGCAGTGAAGGAAATCGCGGTCAACGCGTCAATTGGGCTGGCGGAGCATCGGGCTGGGGAGACGATGAAAGAGCTCCTCGATCGTGCCGATGCGGCGATGTATGAGCGTAAGGCTGCGGCCCATGCGAGCGTCAAGGGACGCTGAAGTACCGTAGCTTAGGGCCATCAGCTATCAGCTTTCAGTCCATCTCGAACATGGCGAGGACGAGCTGAAAGCTGACGGCTGAGGGCTGATTTGTGTTCGTCGTCACGTCTCTTCCCCAAACACCCAAAACGGGACAAGTGAATTCCAACCCTCACATCTGGGAATAGCCCAATTGTCATTCTTGATTCCGATCTTGAGTTGTTCCTCATTTCGCGGGAAGGTAAAGAGGAGCCGCGGATTAGCACAATCCAAACCGATTGGCTCGAACATGTACCGGGATGATACAGAACGCCCTGGTGGATGAGGAAAGGTTGCCATGAGGTTATTGATCGCCGACGACGACAAGGCGCTGGGATTGTTTTTGAGCCGTGGATTAGAGGCCGATGGCCACCGCGTGCACGTGGTCACCGATGGCGGCGCGGCGGTGGAAGCGTTTCGCCAGGAGTTGCCGGATCTGACTATTCTCGATCTCAACATGCCGGTGAAGGACGGAGAACAGGTGCTTGAAGAGATACGCCTGCTCGATGCCGATCTGCCGGTGCTGGTGCTGACGGCGCGGCAAGAGGTGGAGACGCGGGTGCGATGCCTGGATCGGGGAGCGGACGACTTGATGATCAAGCCGTTCAGTTTGCATGAGCTGCGGGCGCGGTGCAGGGCGTTGCTGCGGCGCAAGAGAGAAGCGCGGCTGATGGTGCGGGCCGGAGATCTCGAACTGGACCGGATGGATCATACGGCGCGTCGGGGCGGCGAGTTGATTACGCTCACCAATAAAGAATTTTCGCTGCTCGAACACCTGATGATCAATCGCGGGCAATGCGTATCGCGTGTGGAGTTGCTGGACTCGGTGTGGAAGATGGAACCGGCGCAGACCACCAACATTGTCGATGTCTATATCAACTATCTGCGGCGCAAGTTGAAGGATCCGCCGCCCGGGCACCTCATCCGCACCGTCCGCGGGCAGGGCTATGTGGTTCCCGCCGAGCATGAATTGGCGCTTCCGACATTGCCTACGGTGCTGTCGGCGCCCTTGGCCGCGAGCGTGATTGGCCCGGCCGCGGACACACGGCATCCTCTGGCGCAAGCCTGAACTTAGATAAATAAAGGAGATACACTATGCAGCCTTATTCCTTAGCAGCATTTTCCGCAGCTCCAGTGGCGCGGGTTCGTCCGCGGTCGGCGTTATTGGCCAGCTCCGATTGCAATTTTCGCCAACGGCTTAACCAGACACTTACCGGACTGCGCTGGCAGGTGCGGGAAGTGGCAACCGGCGCCGAGGCGTGGGCCGAGGCTCATTCGTCGATGCCGGAAGCCGTGATTGTCGATTCCTGGCTGCCGGATCTGGACCTGACGGAGTTCCTGCGCGAGTTTCGTGCCTCTTTTCCCCTGGTGGATGTTTTGACCGCAGTAAGCGTGCAGAGTGAAGCAGGGCCGCGGAGCCCGCACCGCCAGGAGTTGCTCTATGCCATGCGCAACAGCCAGGAGACCGACACGGTGGCTTGGAATTCCGCACCTTCTTTGACTGGCTCCGAGATGGCTTCGATTACCGATCTACCCAAGCCTCCCCTGGCGGCGCGGTCTTTGCCGGATGCGATCGCTTCGCTGGCCGCCGTGCCGACTTATTCCAATCCCGACGATAATGCCTCTCCGGCGATTCGATTGGTGGAAAACTCGACGAGGAGCCCGCTGATATCAGAGCGCCTCCCGGAGTTGATCGGCAACCACGCTTCGATGCTTGAGGTAAGCCGGCGTATTCGCCTCGTTGCGGCGCGCATGACGCCCGTCTTGATCGAAGGGCCGACCGGATCGGGAAAGGAACTGGTTGCCGAAGCCCTGCACCGGCTTTCGAACCGCAGCCGCAAGCCGTTTGTGGCGATCAACTGCGCGGCCATCCCGGGAGATTTGCTCGAAGCAGAGTTGTTCGGCCATACCCGGGGAGCGTTTACGGGTGCGGTCCACGGGCGGACGGGGCGGATTGAGTCGGCCGATGGCGGAACCCTGTTTCTCGATGAGATCGGAGAGATGCCGCTGGGACTGCAATCGAAGCTATTGCGTTTTGTCGAGAGCGGCGAGCTGCAGCGGGTGGGCGACAACGAAACCGTCAAGGTGGATGTGCGTATTGTGGCGGCGACCCACCGGCCGCTTTCGAAACACGCGCAGGAGGGAACGTTTCGCGCCGATCTTTACTACCGGCTGGCGGTGTTTCTTATTCGTACTCCGTCGCTGATCGAACACGCCCAGGATCTGCCCCTGCTGGTGGAGCACTTTTTGCGCAAGATGGGGCGCGATGAGCCGGTCAAGAGTGTGGATGGCGGAACCATGGCCAAGCTGGCTGCGCATAACTGGCCGGGCAATGTCCGCGAGCTCGAGCATGTGCTCGAACGGGCGGCTATTCTGGCCGGAGAATCGACGCGGATCACCAGTGAGGAGATCGATTTCGGGCTGTCGGTCAACTGAGTCCGGCAGGTCATGATCGAAACGGGCACGAGTGCGATAGCAAAGCGGAGCGGAGGAGTCACAAACATGCAGATTGAGACCAGGTTGAGCGACCAGGTGGCACGTTATCTCGATCTCGCCGCCAGCCAAACCAAGCTCACGGCAGAGAACATGGCAAACGTTGACACGCCTGGTTACCGTTCGGTGGGCCTCGATTTTGAGGCGGAAATGCGGGAGGCCATCAGCGGATCGGATTTTGGCCGTCCCGCCAAGGCCGCGCAGGTGCGCTTTGAGGACGGGCTCGTCTCGCGACCCGACGGAAACAATGTCTCGATGGATCGCGAAGGGCTGAACCTGGCCGAGGAGCAGTTGAAGTTCAAGACCGGCGTGGCGCTTCTTCGCCAGCAATATCAGACGGTGATGGATGCCATCCACGCCGACAAGTAGTCCGGACGTGACAACGGCGAGACCGGCCAGGAAAACAGACCAGGAAAGATTCACGGATACCGGAAACAGGAAAATGGTGGGGAAGAAGCATGAATCTCTTCGGATTGATGGAAACCTCGGGCAGTGCCATGCAGGCGGAACGGATGAGGGCCGAAGTGGTGGCCGCCAACATGGCCAACGCGGAGACGACGCGAACCGCGACCGGGGGGCCTTATCATCGCCAGCACGTGATTTTTGCAGCCAATCAGAACGATCCCGCATTCTTGAAGTCAATGACCGGTGCTATAGGGACCGGCGTGAGCAGCGATGGCGGGAACGCGATGATAGCCCCTACCCTGGCCATGCCGCCCCTGTTGCCGTTCGCGCCGCCCAGTCCGGCCGAGCCTCCGGGCGGAGTGCGTATCGCGCAGGTCGTCGAGGATCCGGGTGCACCGCTGCGGCGCTTCGATCCCGGTCATCCGGATGCCGGGCCGGACGGATATGTCCAATATCCGGACATTAATCCCCTCACAGAGATGGTGGATCTCATGGGGGCGACGCGTGCATACGGACTCAACAGTTCAGCGGTGCAGGCCGAGAAGGGCATGATTACGTCGGCCCTCGACATTGCCAAGGGATAGGCGTCTCAGGCAAACGACGGCTGGGCAGATTTCGATGGAGCGCAAACGATTCAATTAGGGGAGGAAAGATGATCGCTTCGATGAGCGCAGTTACAGGTGCGGCTTCGACCGTCACCAGCCTTTCGAATGGGCTGGGGGGAGTGAACGGCAGTGGCATGGCGCTGGCACCGATGGCTGGAGAGAGCACGGCACCGACCCCTTTTGGCGACCTGCTGACGAGCGCGGTGGGCGAGGTGAACCAGCTGCAGGATCAGGCCAAGACGGTGGTGACCGGGCTGATCAATGGTTCGGGCGTGGACGTGCACGAGGCCATGATCTCAACCCAGAAGGCGAGCATGGCGTTTGAATTGTCGCTGGCAGTCAGGAACAAAGCGGTACAGGCCTATCAACAAGTCATGAGCATGCAGTTCTGAGACGGTCGGAAGTTTCTTAGTCGTTCGGCTAAAACGCAGTAAACAAGCAGGGAAAGATGGCTACAAGCATGCCCGTGGGCACACAGTTGGAGAAGGCCGCAGCGCAGATGCCCGGCAAAGTCTCCGTGACCGGAGCCGCGACGGCCATGTGGACGCGGCTGCGGGTCCGCTGGGCATCGATGCTGCCGCCGCAACGCACCGCGGTGGCGATTGCGGGATTGCTGCTGGGAATCCTGGCCGTTGGCTTGATGTGGTTTTCGCTGCGCACGGACTGGCGGATTCTGTATGCGGGCCTCGATGCAGAAGACGCGCGGCAGATGGGCATGGTGCTGACTACGGCCCAGATTCCCTTCGATGTCGATCCCAACGGGGGCATACGCGTGCCGGCCGGGCAACTGGACAAGGCCCGTCTGGCGACCGCGGCCAAGGGCGGAATCAAGAGCGGACGCATGGGGTTTGAGATCTTCGATAAACCGAACTGGGTGGGTTCGGAGTTCGATGAGCAGGTTAATTATCAGAGGGCTCTCGAAGGCGAGCTCGAACATACGGTCGGATCGCTGGCGGACGTCGAGTCGGCGCGGGTGCACCTGGTGATGCCGCACGATTCTCTGTTTCGCGAACAGGAGCGGCCCGCCAAGGCGTCGGTGGTGCTGAAACTGCGCCATCGTTCGCTCGGGGATGGAGAGCCGGACGCGATTCGCAACCTGGTGGCGTCGGCAGTCGATGGACTGACCCCGGACCGGGTGGTGCTGGTCGATGCGGCGGGACACTTGCCGCTGGGACCGAAGACCGCCGAAGCGCTGCAGTTGACGGCCGAACAGGCGCTTGAAGAGAAACTGATCTCGACGTTGGAACCGGTGACCGGACCGGGGAATGTGCGCGCGTCGGTGACCTTGGACTACGATGGCGCGGCCACCGAGCAGACCGAGGAGACCTACGATCCCGACCAGACGGTTACGCTCACCATGCAGCGCACCGAGCAAAGTTCGGGACCGCAGCCGCTGCCTGCCGGCATTCCTGGAACGGCATCGAACGCTCCCAATTCGCAGGCGCTGCCGGTGTATCCGCAACTGAATTCGCCACCGCAGACGGCCAAATCGGAATCGGGAACCTATGGGGCTTCAAAGACGGTGCGCCACACGGTTGAGAATCCTGGCCGGGTGAGACGTTTGACCGCTGCGATCGTGGTGAACGACCGCCTGATGCAAGCTCCCGCCAAGGGCCGGGCGGCGGTGTGGCAACCGCGCTCAGCCGATGAGTTGCGTAACCTGACGACGCTGGCCCAGGCAGCAATCGGATTCAACACGGGACGGGGCGACATGTTGACGGTAGAAGACCTGACGTTTGACGAGAACCGGACGCTGACTTCGGTTTCTCTTTTGAGCAAGATCCTGGATGCGGCCGACCATTCTCCGGTGCTGGTGAAATGCGCTGCACTGCTGATCGGGATACTCCTGGTATTGATGTTCGGCGTTCGTCCGGCGCTACGAAAACCCAAGCCCGTTCTTGTCAAGCCGCCTGAGCCGCTTAAGGCGCTGCCGGCAGAGGCTGGAGGCGGTGATCCGGCGGCTCCAGGTGCTCCAGGAGAACGACTGACTCCGGGCAGCCACCCGAGCACCCAGATTCCGCCGATTCCTCAGATTCCCACAGCGGAACAGACCAAGCAGCAGGAGATTCTCGAACAGGTATCAGACCATTTGAAGCGCGAGCCGGCGCAGAGCTCGCGGTTGTTGCAGAGCTGGATTCACTCCGACTAATTGGGTCAGTGGGCGTGGGGTTCGAGGGAAGGGCAGGAACCAGTGGCGGACGAGGGACAAGAGAACGGGACACCGAAGAAGCGCCACTCCGCGCAGCTGAGCGGTGTGCGCAAGGCCGCCATCCTGCTGGTCGCCGTCGGCGAGGACCTGGCCAAGGAGATTTTGCGTGCCTTGCCGGAAGTGGATGTGCAACGGCTGACCGAGGAGCTTGCCGACCTGAGGGGCATCACGCCGGAAGTTTCTGCCGAAATACTGGAGGAGTTCTGGGAGATGCTGGCCACCCAGGGCTTTGTGATGCACGGGGGCTTGGACTACGCCAGCCGCCTGCTGATCGAAACCTTCGGCAAGGAGCGTGCCGACGATCTGCTGGCGCTGGTGCGCCGTTCCCAGGAAGCGGCCCAAGGCAACCTGGCCAAATTGCAGCGTACGGATCCGCAACAACTGGGCAAGCTGCTCGACAGCGAGCACCCGCAGACGATAGCGCTGGTATTGGCCCATCTCGATCCGCGTCGCGCCTCGCTGGTACTCGACAACCTGAGTGAAGAGCACAAAGTGGTGTCGATCCAGAGACTGGCCGAGATGCGGCAGTTTTCGCCGGAGATGGCACAGAAGGTTGCCCACATTCTGCATCGGCGCCTGGAGAGCGTGGGGGATTCGGCGCGCAAGAGCTACTCCGGATTTAAGGCTGTGGCCGATTTGCTGAACCGTCTGAATGCGGACCAGTCAAAGAAGATTCTCGAGTCCATCGAGGAAGGCCAGCCTGAATTGGCGCTCAGCATTCGTAACTTGATGTTCACGTTTGAGGACCTGGTAACGATTCCTCCAGCCAGCATTCGCGAGATCGTCTCCGGTGTCGACAAGCGCCAGTTGGCCCTGGCTCTGCGGGGAGCGAACGAAGAATTGCGCGCCCAGGTATTCAAGGCCATGAGTTCGCGGGCGGTTGAAATGCTTAAGGAAGACATGGAAGTGCTAGGTCCGGTACGGTCGCGCGAAGTGGCCCAGGCGCAACAGGAGATTCTCAATCTGGCGCGACGGCTGGAGACCGAGGGCAAGGTGGTACTCAAGCTCGAAGGCGGCGACGAAATGCTGGGATGAGAAGCGGACTTGATGCGGCGATGAGGCTGCGAGATGCGGTTGCGCGATGAGCGGACGGTTTTGCTCCAGGAACGAGACGCACGGAAAATCGGAAGGGACTGAGCAATGCCGGCATTGAAGCAGGAGCGAGAAAAGACCGTAGAGTTCGAAGTCTTCAACTATCCTGCCGGCCCGGAGCCGATCGAACCGCGGTGGGAAGCTTTTTGCGAAGAGGAATTGCAGTCTGAACCAAAGCCGGAAACGAAACCGGAAATTGTGTCCTCACCTGCCGAAGCTGCCAACGGTGTGGAGCAGCAACCGCCACCTGTCGTCGTCGATCACACCGAGTGTGAGACACGCTTGGCTGAAGAAGGCCGGCGCAGTTTCGAGGCCGGCCGGGAGCGGGGACGGCTGGAAGGCAAGCAGACCGAGCAGGAAGCGCGAGCCGTGGCCCAGGCAGCCGCCGATCAACTGCGTCTGGAACAAATGGCGGCCCTGGTCGAGAATTTCTCTCAAGACCGCGAGAGCTATCTGCACAACGTGGAGCGCGAAGTGGTAAAGCTCGCCCTGGCGGTGGCGGCCCGCATTCTGCGCCGCGAAGCGCAAATGGATCCTCTATTGCTTTCAGGTGCGGTTCGGGTGGCGCTGGGACAGCTATCGGCCTCGACCCAGGTGAAGCTGCGGGTCCCTCCGTCCGAACTCGAGCTCTGGACCGCGGCGATTGCCCTGGTTCCCAAGCTGGCCGTGCGGCCCCAGTTGTTGCCCGGGGAAGGCATGCGACTGGGCGATTGCACCATCGAAACCGAGATGGGCACAGTCGACTTGGGGGTGAGGGCGCAATTGGCCGAGATCGAGCGCGGATTCTTCGACCGGCCGGGGTTTGAAGCGGTCCCGGAGGCAGACAACAGTCACACGGCGGAGGCCCAATCATGAGCGCACTCTTGGAGCGTTACTCGAATCGCCTGCAACGCGGGCAGCCGTGGCGCTGGCAGGGCAAGGTGGTCGAGTCGGTAGGTCAGACGATTGAGTCATCGGGACCGCTGGCTTCAGTAGGCGAGTGCTGCGAGATTACGGATCAGTTTGGCAGGCAACACTTTGCCGAGGTGATCGGATTTCGCGGCTCGAATGTGCTGTCGATGCCGGTTGAGACGACGGAAGGAATTCGTTATGGCGATCCGGTGGCGGCGCTGGGGATTCATCCCGAAATCGAGGTTGGCCCGGCGCTGATGGGCCGGGTGCTGAATGCCTCGGGTGCGCCCATCGATTCGCTGCGGCCGGCGCTGACGGTTACCTCGATGAGCCTGGAAGGTGAAGTGCGGAAGCCGCTCGACCGGGTGCCGATCAAAACGCCGCTGGGCACAGGAATTCGCGTACTCGATGCACTGCTGACGGTGGGACGCGGACAGAGGGTGGGAATCTTCGGCGGCTCCGGGGTGGGCAAGAGCACCCTGATCGGCATGATGACGCGTAACACCGAGGCCGATGTGACGGTTGTCGGACTGGTGGGTGAGCGCGGCCGGGAGGTAGTCGAATTTCTCGAAGACGCGCTGGGCGAAGAGGGCAGGAAACGGTCAGTGGTGCTGGTCTCGACGTCGGATCAATCCCCCCTGTTGAGAATGCGGGCGGCGCTGGCGGCGACAGCTGTGGCAGAGTATTTTGCCGGGCAGGGCAAGCATGTGCTGCTGGTGCTGGATTCGTTGACGCGCTTTGCGATGGCGGCGCGGGAGATCGGACTGGCGGCGGGCGAGCCTCCTACGGCCAAGGGATATACGCCGTCGGTCTTCACCCGGTTAGCGCGTCTGGTGGAGCGGACCGGGCAGTTTCGCACGGGATCGATTACCGCGTTTTATACCGTGTTGATGGAGGGCGACGATCAGCAGGATCCGCTGGTCGATGCGGTGCGCTCCTTGCTCGATGGACACATCGTGTTGTCGCGCACGCTGGCTTCAGAGGGATGGTATCCGCCCATCGAAGTGTTGGACTCGATCAGCCGCTTGATGCCGGCCGTGACCTCGCCGATTCATCGCGAACAGGCGTCGTTGATGCGACGCCTGCTGGCGGTTTACGCGCGTTCGGAAGACCTGGTCCGCATCGGAGCGTATAAACCGGGAACCGATCCCGACTTGGACCGGGCGCTGCGTTCGCGCGGGGCGTTGCGCGCATTTATGACGCAGAAGTCCGACGAGCATGTGAAGTTCGGCGACGCGGTCAACCGACTTGCGGCGCTGGCCGCGGGGATTTGAGCGATGGCGGTGTCCAAGGGGCTGCGCCGACTGTTGCGCATTCGCGATCTTGAGGAAGAGCAGAAACGCATAGCACTGGAGGCGGCCATGGGCGAGTTGCATACGCTCGAGAACGCTCTTGAGGCCGCTTCGGCGCGAAATCGCCGTGGCCGCGGATTAGTGGATGCGAGCGCGCGCAGCGGCGAGCTGATCGATCGCCAGGCGGGATTGGTCGAGTCGCAGGCGGGAACGAGGTATGCGGCGATCCTCTCTGTGCGCATTGTTGAGGCGGAAAGGGAAGCGGCGCGCATGCGCGAGGAGTTCCTTAATAAGAGGATCGAGCGCCGCCAAGCCGAGACGTTGATTGAAGAAGCAAAGAAGCGCGAGGCCGTCGACCAGGCTCGCCGCAGCCAGCAGTCGCTCGACGACTGGCATCGGGTTCGGTTGTACCGGCGGCAGTTGGAAGCAGAGTTGGACAGGCCGAGCCAAACCAGGCGCGATGCGGACAGTTTCTCATCGACAGAATTTTGGAAAGCTTGAGATGGATTCTAAGAAAACTGCGAGACAGTTTCCTAAAGCGGTTTAGATCGCCCGATTTGTGACAACCTTCTAACCCGATATTCAAAATCGTGGCACGCCGTCTGCATGATCTCTCTCCATGAGCGTCGCGGCAATGTTGGAAGGCGGTACCCCAAGGCTTGCAATCGGAGCGGCCGGGGCGGCATCGAAAGTATCCGGATCGGGCGTTGGATCGAGTGCAGTGTCGACCGTGAGTGCCAGGACCATGGCGAGCTTTGGCGCCAACCTGCAATCGCTTATTGAAGCTTTGGGAGCGAAGACGGAGCCGACCTCGGAACAAGCTTCCGCAGCGACTAAAAGAGAGCAGACATCCGGTCAAGAAAAACCTTCAACGTTGTTGATCCCATCCTTGTCGATTCCGCCATCGTTGGCCGCAGCGAGCGAGGCACGATCATCAGATATAAACGCGAGGCAGCCGGAGTCGGGCCAAAATGAAGCGGTGCAAACGCGAGATGCGCAGACGCCAGCGGTCGCCGATGCGAAGGATCACGCGAATCCTCAGCAAGAGTCTATCGAAAAGCCAGAAGCGTTGCCTATCGGAGAGCGGTTGACGGATACAACAAACTCTGGCTTGATGCTTCAAACCGAGTCAAGCGGCGCGCCTGCCGATGAGGTCGCCGCCAAGGATGGAATCTCTTCTATTGGAGTTTTCGGCTCCGTGACCGAATTCGAGGCGAGGCAAGGAAGTGGCGGGGCTGGTTTGTATCGATCGTCAGGGGTTGTGCTACACCCTGCTAGGACACAAATGGCAGCGATAACAGCGCAGACAGTTCTTCCGGCTGGCCCTCCCGAGAGTTCAACGATCGCCGTCGATGCTGCCGGTCTAGATGGTGGCGACGAGATAGCAACGACGCCAGGCAGCGTGGCGAGCGCGTCGCAGGCCTTTGCCCCCGCACATACTCAAAGCGGAGTGGGCAGAGAGATCGGAACAGAGCAGACGGCAGCGACGGATTTGAACGCGAATGGAGTCACCGTCGCTCAAGAGTCTTCTGTGCCGCAGCAGACAAACAGCTCATTGGCGACGTCGGCCGCTGGAGTGCGAACGATAAAGGCCTCCTCCGCCGCGACTGCCGGCGCAACAAGTACCGAGGATTCTCATCGTTCGGAGAAAAGACATGGCGCGGAGCAGAGAAAGCCGAATACCGCTGCTGCAGCCTTGACCGATGCGGTGGTTGTAACTCCAGGAACGGTGCAGCTGCCATTGCCCCTTCCCACACAAACATGGGCGCCGGCACTAACTGGCGCCACGAGCGCAAGTGCGACAGAGGCTCTTGATAACTCATTGCAGGCGCGGCCTGCGGTCATGCAGACGGGTGACGCCGACACGAAGACACGCACTCTGAATGTTGAGAACGCGTCTGCGGTGCCGGCTTACGCGTCGAGAAACGCAAATTCGCAGGTCGTGAACGACGCGGCCGACTCTTCAGCCACGAATCCCGGCGCCAGCTCATCCCTCGTGAATTTCAACGATGTTGGAACGGTCTCATCTTCAGTCAATCAGCTTTCAAGTTCACAAGGCGTTGAGGATCCGCTGACGCTGTCTGCGCATTACGGCGCGAACCGCGAAGTCGACGCAGCGGAAGCGGGAGATGGCCCGTCACAGGGGCAGATTGCGAATCCGGCGGCGGTTCAATTGGACGTGATGGGCGGCGGAGTGGAGAAGACCGCATCTTCCGCGAAGACCGGACAGTTTTCACCGGTACTGGAACCGCGCGTAACGGCAGATAACGCGAAGTATTCGGCCAGTCGCAACTCCACGGCAGCGGCTGGAACGGCAGGTCTGGCACGGGATAAACATGCAGCAGGAGGGACTCCAACGAACGGCACTGGAGTTAAGCCGACCGCGACGACTGCACCTGCCACAGAGAAGACCGCCGTCGTTCAAGGTGGGGCGACGCCGAGCACTTTGACCAAGGATCAATCTGCCAACGGAGCGGCACCGATGAATCCCGCACCGGTGCTCATCGGCACTCAGGACGCGAACCAAATAGCTAACCTGGACATAAATCAACTCACGAACCAAGTGGTCGTGCAGAACGCCAGTCAAGCTTCGGCAGAGGCGGGGGCCGCAGGAAGTGGAACTTCGATTTCAGCCGAGGCAATCGTTTCGTCGGCGGCCAGGAGTTCATCCGCGCAGAAGCCGCGAAGCTCCGTCAGCGTTGAAGATCGCGGCCCCGTGGTATCGGGACATAGCGGAATGCCGGGAATGGCAAATGGCCCGGAATCATCCTTGCCCCAGGCGCACGCGGCATCGCAAGCTGGGGTCAATTCGGCTCTCATGCGGGACTTGAATGATTCCGATGGCTCGGGTTTGGGACGATCGTTGTCGAATGGGACATCAAGTAACCTACCGCTCACTCCGGCCGGTCACTCCGGCGACGACACCTTTGCTGCCCTTGATGGGGGCACGACATCGGCCGCTCCTACCTGGACCCACGCAGGAACACAACGCGCCGAAGCTGGTTATCTCGATCCCGCTTTGGGATGGGTTGGCGTCCGCGCGGACTCGAGCGGTTCGGGACTGCATGCCTCCGTGGTACCTGGGTCTGCGGAAGCGGCGCAGGTGCTGGGCGGTCACTTATCCGGTTTGAACGCGTACCTGGCCGAGAATCCGGGGCAGAAGGCCACGGTGACGATGGCCTCGCCGGAGAATCACGGGGGCGGATTTCAATCCAATCAAGGACAGGGCCAAGGCAGTTCGCAACAAAACAACGGCGACGGCAACCCGCAGGTATACCAAGCGGTGAGGACACAGCCGGAGCAATCGATGAGCGGCGCACAGGATTCATCGAGCGCGATCAGCGCCAGGGGGCTGGTGGATGGAACTGCCTATAACAGCGGGGATGGGGCACATATTTCCGTCGTGGCATGACGGAGAGCACAACGGCACCAAATATCGGTAGCAGGAGGAAAACAAGATGGCAGCAGCGGCAATGGGACTCTGGAATCACGCAACGGCGGCGGGCGCCACGCAGAATAAGGACAAGGCGATGACTGATCCAACGGGGACATCTGGCAGTTCGTCGGCCAGTGACAGCGCTACGATTTCGGCCAACGATTTTCTGACCCTGCTGGTGACTGAGATGAAGAATCAGGATCCAACAGCAGACACCGATCCCAACGAGTACATTAACCAGCTCGTGAACGTGAACTCTCTGGAACAACTGATCGACATCAACCAGACGCTGACCACGGACTCGAGCACGACCACGCCAACGACGCCGACAGGTAGCAGTGTCATGGGCCATGGCGCGAGCAGTGCGCACAAAGCAGGCTCCGCGCACAAGGCCGCTCAAAGCACCACGCCGACCTTGGACAGCTATGGGAATTCCGCTTCGGGCTCGGCGACTTCCGGCCTCAAGACCGCTCCCGGCAATCTCAGCATTCCGGATGCGAAGGCAGCGGCGCAGCGAGTAGCACAGGCTCTCGGCGGAAGGAACGGTACACAGTAGCTCACGGCGGGTCGCGGACGACCCAGCGAAAACGCGAACCACCGCCGGCCTCAACCCGGCCAACGACAGACGGAACTCAGGAGAAACCGACCATGCCCAACTTTTATATTCCGCTTAGCGGCCTTGACGCCGACTCGACCGCGCTCAATACCATCGCCAACAACCTGTCTAACATGAACACCACTGGATTCAAGGCGCAGACGACCAATTTCAGCGATCTGTTTTATCAGGAAGTGGGCGCCAATGGCTCGGGAGACGCGATCCAGGAGGGCACCGGTGTCCAGGTCGCCTCGAACAGCACCGATTTTACGGGCGGGTCCATCTCTGCGACAGGCATTTCAACCGACGCGGCAATTGATGGGTCGGGATTGTTTGTGCTGGACAATAATGGCACCCAGCTTTACAGCCGCGCCGGGGACTTCCAGACCAGTTCGACGGGAACCCTTGAAACCAGCGGCGGTAATGCCGTGATGGGTTATGCGGCGACCAATGGGGTGATCGATACGAGCGGCTCCCTGACTGATTTGGCGGTACCGACCGGGCAGGTGATGCAGCCCTCGGCAACGACTACTTTCGGGATGACGCAGAACCTGGATTCCGCCACTGCGATAGGCACGCAGGCGACTGGCAACGTGACGGTGTACGATTCGCTGGGCAAAAGTTATGACGCCACGGTGACTTATACCAACCTGGGGAGTAATAAGTGGAGTTATGCCGTGACTCTGCCTGATTCTCTGGCGGCGGCCCCGGCGACTGCGGCGAAAGCGGCGACTTTGTCGGTGAATTCGACGCTGCCTGCGGCCACGTCGGTGCCGATGACAACGACGCCCGTTGTGCCGCCTGCGACGGTGATTAATCCGGTGTCACCGGCGGCGGTAGTGTCTGCGGCGGCGAGTACATCCAATCTCTTTGCCACTCTGACGACTGGATCCCCCAGCATCTCTAAGGACACGCTAAAGTATTCCTTCGCGCCAACCGGTGTAGTGAACACGGGGACTAGCCTGACGATCTCAGACGGTACCACTCCAATTACCGTCTCCCCCTCCAGCGCGGGCGAAACAATCCAGAACTTTGCCACCCAGATCAATGCGGACTTGCTAGCCAACGGCAGCACCGCAACGGCGACTTACACCAATGGCAATACGCTCACGAATACTGCCGGCACATTGAGCATCATCGGACCGACGGGCACGACCACCGTAACCGGCACCCTCGACCAAAGCGTGGCACAAACCACCAATAGCTACACCGTCGGCTCCTATACAAATCCGACCACCGGAGCAGGCGCTCTGGCTACGGTCGATCCATCGACCACACTGTCCATCAAGCTAGGGAGTTTAGCGGCTGTTTCGGCGCCTGCGTTCACTTCGAGCATGTCAGTGGGAGCTTATGCGACAGCGCTGCAATCCGCAATCGGACAACCATCGCTCTCCGGCGTCACAGTTTCCGCCAATACCACAACGGGCAAACTGTCGATTACTGGTCCGTCGAACATGTCGGTGAGCGGATTTCTCAATCAGAATATCCTGGGCACAACGGTGACCAGCAGTGTGTTGCCGGACGCGGCTTCGTCGACCACGGCGGTCAGCAGCACGCTGTCGCCGGTGGGAGGCGGCGCGACTTCGAATACCGCAACCCTTTCGCAGGGCTCTGCCACCACGGCTACCGTTACCGATAATGTACTGACGCCACAGCCAGGCCAGCCGGCCGGAACGACTATCTACAACCTGGTTACGAGCGGCGGCGCGCCAGCTCAGGTTGGCATCGCGACGTCATTGACCGTCACACCCACAGCCCCGGCTGGGCCGCTCATTACGCTACCTGTGCCCGGCGCTGCCGAGTCGTTGTCCGCCTATGCCACAGCGTGCATGGCCATGGGGCCTAGCACGCTGTTAAATGCCGGTGTTTCGGTTACGGCTGTCGGCAACCAGTTGACGATCACTGGAGCTACCACCGCGGGCAGTCTCACGCAGGACTTCACCGGCGCGAGCACTGCCATAGGTTTTGCTCCGACAGGCACAGTGGATCCGGCATCAGGTCTGACGATTACCGGACCGACAGCGGCTGGCGGGACAAATACAACGGCATTGCCTTCGTTTAGTGCCGGCGAAACCGTACAGAATTATGGGATAGCGCTGCAATCCGCGTTAACAAATGCCGGTATCGTTGGGGTTACGGTAATCGGAACTAACGGCGTCTCTGGAACTCCGTCGACCCCTGCTGTAGCAGGTTCATTGTCGATCACCGGGCCCACCGGCGTCGTAATCAACAACAGCGTTGAGCAGGATGTAGCCCTGACGACAACAAACTACAACTTGACCAGCAGCAATGGAGCGGTAGCTACCGTTGACCCCAGCACCACGCTCAGTATCAGGGAAGCGAACGGCACGGTGGTAACCGCGCCCACGTTTACTTCTAGCCAATCAGTATCGGCGTACGCAAAGACTCTGCAAACCGCACTCACGGCCGCAGGCGTTACGGACGTGACTGTTTCAGGTAACAGCACGACCGGCCAGCTATCAATCGTTGGGCCTGCGAATGCGCTTGTGAGCGGCTCCGTGGTGCAGGACTTTGCAGCCACGACCACCAACTATAACTTCGGAACCTACACCGATCCGAACACCGGGCTTTCACAAGCTTCATTGGTGGGTTCCTCAACCAGCCTCATGATCACAGGCACGAGAGCCGATGGGACCTCGGTTACGACACCCGCCATTACTCCCATCAACCCAGCGGGCGAAACGCTAACCAACTATGCTACCGATGTAACAGCCGCATTAACTACTGCCGGAATAACCGGTGTCACCGTGACGGCGGACACGGCTACCGGTCAACTGTCGATCGTCGGGCCTTCATCGCTGATATTCAGCGGCAACGTGTCGGAGAACATGCTGGGCACGACGGATAACTACGCGTTTGAAACCAATGCTACCGTCGATCCCACGACCAACCTGACGATCAGCGGCGATACGGCAAGCGGCGCCCTGGCCACGATCACAGCGCCGACGGTGAGTTCGGGAGAGACGGTGGCTGAATATGCCACTGCACTCACCAGTGCTTTGTCTGCGGCCGACATCGCGGGCGTTACCGTGTCGGCGACCAACGGCCAGTTGTCAATAGTAGGCGCCAACATGTCGCTGACGGGCAGCGTGAAACAAGGACTGGCGGACTCCACGATCAACTATGACTTTGGTTCAAGCGCTACGGTCAATCCGTCGACGAACATCACGATCACGGGTCCAACGGTGAGCGGCAACCCGGCAACTGCGGTGACCACGGCGCCGACGGTGACAGCCGGCGAAACGGTGGCGCAATATGCGGCCGCATTGAACCTGGCGCTGACATCGGCCGGAATCAATACGGGAACAGACGGAGTATCAGTGACGTCACTGGGCGGGAAGTTGTCAATCACCGGGCCTGCCGACATGCTGCACACCGCGGGCACGGCCAATCAGGACCTTACTGCGAGCACCATCAACTACGATTTTGGTACCAGCGGTAGCCAGATTGCCACTGTCAATGCCGGATCAAACCTGACCATCACCGGGCAAACATCAGACGGGAGCACGGCCACCACTGCCGCACCGACACTGACTCCCGGAACAACACTATCGGAATATGTGAATGATCTGAACAATGCTTTGACTGCTTCGGGTATTGCGGGTGTGACGGTTTCATCAACCGCGGCCGGGGTGTTGTCGATTACCGGAGCCAACGTTTCGACCAGCGGCAGCTTGATTCAGGATCCGGTGGTATCGGCGGCCGGCAGTGGAACGCTGACATTCAATGCGAACGGTAACCTGGTGTCACCGGCCGCAGACGTAAGCGGAATCAGCTTTGCGGGTCTCTCTGACGGGGCGGCAACGATGAACCTCAACTGGGGTCTGTTCGGCGCCAACGGTACGGCCGACATTAGTCAGACTGCGACGACTTCGACTACTTCCGCCACGAACCAGAACGGCTATGCGAGCGGGCAGTATGAGAGCTTCACAATTAACTCGGCCGGGGTAGTTACAGCGAGTTACTCAAATAGCCAAAGCCAGATCGTTGGACAGGTGGCAATCGCGACGGTGAGTAACGAGCAAGGGCTTGAGGATGTGGGGTCAACCGAGTATCAAACTACGTCCGCATCGGGCAATGCGGCCATCGGAGTGGCCGGCGCGGGTGGACGCGGCACCATTGAAGGCAGTTCGCTTGAAGCATCGAACGTGAATATCTCGGACGAGTTCTCTGATCTGATCATTGCGCAGCGGGCGTTCGAGGCGAATTCAAAGGCCGTGACGACGTTTGACACCATTACCCAGGAAACCATCAACATGATCCACTAAACGCCTCAAATGAAGAGTTAAAGTGATGTAACAGTGTTGCCCCGTTCTGCAAATAGCCTTCGCAGAGCGGGGCATTGTTGTCGAGAGCCGATTTAAGTAGGCCGGTCGGGAGAGGCAAGCATGTACACTAATCCCAAACTGCGGGCGAATTGTTCATAGCATATCCCTAAGGAAGGCGAACAATCAGCTATGGCTGCATCGACGGCTTATCCAGCCACCAGTCTCGAGGATCGGGTACTTAAACGGGAGTGGCTGGCAGTTGCATGGTCGCGCGAGATCCAACAGGGCCAACTACTCACGCGACGCCTGATGGGCATAGACCTGGTACTATGGCGCTCGTCTGAGGGGTTGCATTGTTGGCGTGATCTATGTATCCATCGCGGAGCGCAGCTATCGTTAGGAACCATTCGTCCTGCTGATTCGGCCCTATCTGCATCAACTGCTCATGCAGCCAGGAGTGCGTCGCGGGATTGCCTTATTTGCCCGTACCATGCGTGGGAATACGCTCCGTCAGGTGAGTGCGTGCGCATTCCTGCTCATCCGGATGTCATTCCAGCGAAAGCGCGTGTTCAGACCTATCTCGCGGACGAACGATATGGTGTGGTGTGGGTTGCGCTCGGGGTGCCTCGCGGACCGTTGCCGGAGTTTGAGTTTGCAGAACAACCCGCGGTGCGGACTGTGCTTGCCGGACCTTATAAGTTCCGCGCCCAGGGCCCACGGGTGATTGAGAATCTGCTTGACGTGGCGCACCTTGGATTTGCGCATCCGCGCTTTCTCGGTGATTCGCAACGCGGTGAAGTGGAAGACTACGATGTAATGCCGGGAACTGAATTACGGGGTCCCGAAGCGCACAAAATCCGTGTCTGGCAACCGAATCCAGATGGCATCGGTGGAGCAGCGCTGGTTGATTATCGATACTGGGTTGATGGACCGCTTACCGCGGGGTTCATTAAGACTCACGGTACTCAGCGATTTGGAATTCTTGTCCAGGTTGCGCCGATTGATGAAAACACTTGTGAATCAAGGCTGGTGATGAGTCTCAACTATGGTCAAGAGTACTCTGATGAGGAGTTATTGCGGTTTCAGGATTCGGTCACGGAACGAGATCGTGTCGTGATTGAGTCACAGCACCCGGAACTGCTGCCGTTCGATCTACAATCCGAGTTGCATCTGCGTTCTGATCGCATGGCCATCGCCTATCGCAAATGGCTGCGCACGATCGGCCTGAGCTCCGGAACCGCGTGAGCCAGGTTGGGCAGGTTCGATGCTGCTCAAGTTAGTCGAGAACGACATTGTAGGTGGGGCGGCAACGGTAGTGGAGCTAAGAAAGTGAAAGATGGCGAGTCTTGAGAATTTCCGGTTGGTGGTATTCAGAGCAGTCGCCGCCCAGCTTAGTTTTCGTAAGGCTGCTGAGGAGTTATATCTGACCCAGCCGGCTGTAAGTCTTCAGATCAAGGCTTTGGAAGAGGATATCGGGGTTCAACTTTTCGATCGAACCGGGACGCACATCAAGCTGACTGAAGCGGGTCGAGTTCTGCTGAAACATGGTGAGCGAGTTCACGACATGCTGGCTGCGGCTGAACAGGAGATAGCGGCACTTAGTAAGGATTATGCAGGCGTCTTGGCGCTGGGAGCCTCGACAACCATTGCCCAGTATGTATTGCCCAGGTTACTTGGCGAGTTTCGCAAAGAGCATCCGCGTGTCTACCCGACGCTGATCAGCGGCAACACCGAACAAATTGTGGAATCGGTAGAAAAACAAAAGATAGCGTTGGGATTGATCGAAGGGCCTGCTCATAGCCGCGAGGTTCGCGTTCGGCCGTTCCTGCTTGATGAGTTGGTACTGATCGCTCCGGCGGCACACGAGTGGTCTGAGCGGGCGACCGTGTCGATTGAGGAGATTCCTGCGACTGCGTTGTTAATGCGAGAACGAGGGTCAGGCACTCGCCACATTATCGAGATGGCTTTGGAGCGCCACGGGCTGAAGCGAAGTTCGCTTGATGTAGTGATGGAACTTGACTCCACCGAGGCCATCAAATCGGCTGTTGAAGCGGGCTTAGGGGTGGGATTTGTTTCCCGCTGGGCACTGTCCAAGGATTCGAGGCTGGGCACAAGTTTCAAGATTGTAGAAGTCGACGGGTTGCGTATCCAGCGCGATTTTCTGATTACCTGGAGTGCGGGGCCTGAGCCGCAGGGATTGGCAAAGGAGTTCCGCAGGTTCCTCCTTTCGCGCACGGCTCCGCGGTTGGCCTCCGATTCTAGCGTTCGCGATAGGGCGAGAGCGCCCGATAAGAAACGCAAATAGGGCATCAGTTCTTCTGCTTGGACGATGAAGAGTATTTCCGCGAGACTCAAACTATGTCGCGGAACTTCTTCTTTGTTGGAATCATTTTGGCCGCAAGCGGACTTATATCGCCACCCATCGCACTGGCAATGGGCCTGCTATACGGTTTCAGCTTTGTGCATCCTTATCATGCTGAGACAGCGCGTCTATGCAAATTTCTGCTTCAGGCTTCAGTCATAGGTCTTGGCTTTGGGATGAATCTTCAACAAGTGCTGCAGGCAGGCCGATCTGGCTTCGTCTATACCGCAGCCAGCATCAGCGCTGCTTTGCTGCTAGGTTGGGGATTGGGCAAGCTATTATCTGTCCAACGAAAAGTGTCGTTCCTTGTCACTGCCGGTACCGCTATTTGCGGCGGCAGCGCCATAGCCGCGATTGGTCCGATCACCAATGCCAATGAAGAGGAAATGGCGGTGTCGCTGGGCACAGTGTTCGTGCTCAATTCCGTTGCGTTGCTCGCTTTCCCGGCGATCGGGGGAATGCTTCACCTGACTCAAACGCAATTTGGGCTCTGGGCAGCGTTGGCGATTCACGATACGAGTTCGGTAGTCGGAGCTACCGCAAAGTATGGGACGGTGGCACTGGCGGTGGGAACTACAGTAAAGTTGGCACGCGCTCTTTGGATTGTCCCGCTGTCAGTGGCCACATCGATACACGGAAAGAGCCATGCGCGAATTCAATGGCCATGGTTCATTCTGTTTTTCTGCCTTGCCGCAGTTGCTAATACTTATGTTCCGCTGTTTCACGCGACTTATCCGGCGCTGAAACATCTAGGCGTTATAGGTCTGACCGTCACTTTATATCTCATAGGTACAGGACTATCGAAAGAGACTCTGCGCAAGGTGGGACCACGGCCCATGTTGCAAGGCCTGATACTCTGGATAATTGTTGCGGCAGCTTCGTTGGCGCTTATCCGTGCGGGGTTAATTCACCTGTGAGGGTGGCGGGCTCGCGCCGTTCGCGGACTTCGATGAACACACCCTTACCGCCTGCGAGCAGTTTTCCGTGCACATCGAGGATGCTGGCTTCGACCCAATGCTTGCGGCCTTCGCTGCGAGTTACTCGACCTTCCAGCCTGATCGGTGAAGCGGAGGGCACAGGCCGCTGATAATCCACTTCCATGTGACGAGTCATAGCAACGACGCCATGAGCCCGAACGGCTTTACTCATCGTCTCATCCAACACGGTCGCGATGATGCCGCCATGCAAGTAGCCGCGCGGTCCCTCGAACGTGTCCGCGACGTTGGCGTGGCATACGACGGTTCCGTCTTCAGCCAGAAAGAAATCCAAATGCAACCCAAACGGATTGGCTTGACCGCACCCAAAGCAGCGGTTCTGTGCCGTGTGAGCCAGCGGAGTTAGATTCTCATTGGTCGCATTCATTGTTCTCACTCAAATTGCGCATATTTCTCCGATAACTGTAGCGACTTATCTCAATTTATAACAGGCGGCTTGTGCCAACCTGCACTGATTCGTTAATTCAGCATATCGAAGCTATCAGGGGCCTGCTAACGGCGGCGAAGACATGATAGATTGTGGGCCATGGAGTTCACGATCAGACCGGCGCTGCTTGAGGATGCGGCAAGCATTGCCCACGTACACGTCGAAAGCTGGACAAGTACTTACATGGGAATCGTTCCTGAAGGTTATCTTGCTTCGCTCAAACTCGAAGATCGAGTCAGGTTGTGGCAAGGCGCGTTGGGAAAAGGCGATGCCACGGTCTTTGTGGCGGAAGATGAAGCCGGCTTCTGCGGGTTCGCGGCCGGGGGCGGTCTGCGCGAACCTATAGAAGGATATGACGCCGAACTCTACGCGATCTATCTCCTGCGCGATCGCCAACTCCGCGGGATAGGGCGGGACTTGGTTCGGAATTTAGTAGCAAGCCTGGTTTCTGAGGGTCGCACAAGTATGATCGTGTGGGTACTTCAACAGAATCCCGCAGTATCGTTTTACCGGCGGCTGGGTGGCACAGAGGTGGGGAAGAAGGGAATTGAAATTGGCGGAGCGCAACTCGAGGAGTTATGCTTCGGCTGGGTGACCCTCGAAACCTTGAATGCAGCGAAATGATTATCTGACAGGATATTCACTTGACGGCTGGACGCAAATAACAGCAGACTTTGTCTACCTTGAATCATCGGAGACATGGAGGTCTTTCAAATGATGGATCGGCGAACTGCTTTGAAGCATCTTGGCGGCGCGGCGAGCGCACTGCTATTGACTGAAACGCTTGCGGCTGGGGGCTTCGAGTCGGCCCAGGCACCCGCGGCCGCACCACCGGCGCCCCCGACCGGTCCGTTCAAGTTACCGCCTTTGCCGTACACCTACGAGGCGCTCGAACCCAGCTTCGATGCTGAAACCATGCACCTGCACCATGACAAGCACCACCAGGCATACGTCAACAATCTGAATGTCGCTGTAGCCGCTCATCCGGAGCTCGCGAACAAGACTGTGGAAGAACTGGTCAGTAACTTGAACGCCGTGCCTGAGGCTGTGCGCACAACGGTACGGAACAACGGAGGAGGGCATGCCAATCATTCATTCTGGTGGCCGACGCTGGGCAAAGGTGGCGCAGCGCCTACAGGCGAATTGGCTAAAGCCATCGACGCCAAGTTTGGCTCACTTACCGCATTTGAGGATAAGCTTTCGGCGGCTGCCATGAGTGTGTTTGGGAGCGGCTGGGCGTGGCTGGTCAAGGCTCCTGACGGCACCGTGGCTATCGAAACCACGCCAAATCAGGACAGTGTTTTGGCGCTGGAGCACAAGCCTATCCTGGGCATTGATGTGTGGGAGCACGCTTATTATTTGAAGTATCAGAACCGCCGCGTGGAATATGTGAAGGCATTCTTTCAGGTTGTTAACTGGGATTATGTTAGCGGCCAGTTTGCGCAGAAAGCATAGTGATTCGAGTTAGAACGTCAGCGCAGTCGTTGGGCTTGTTGGTCTATGCATCTGCGGCGTTCGCATTTGCGTCGCTGGGAGGATGCCATTCGACCCCGCTGCTCACCGCGCAAGAGGCTGAAGGGAAGCATCTCTATGCGGGGCGTTGCGCTCATTGCCACGAAGAGAACGACCTGGCGCTCAAGAAAGTACCGCCTGACTTACACAGGATCTTCAAGCGCACAAATTTACCGAGCGGCGCGCCCGCCAACGATGTCGATGTTGGGCGCGTCGTCCTGTCCGGGAAAGGAATGATGCCCGCATTCAATGGGCGTTTTACCGACGAGCAGATGGCTGACTTACTCGCTTATTTGCATACAGGCCTACGATGATGCACTGAGACCGGGTAATCATCATTCATACCGAATCGCCGTCATGGGGTTAACCCTGGACGCACGCAACGCTGGAATCATGCATGCGAGTGTGGCTACGAGAGTCAAAACGCAGGCAGCGGCGAAGAGCATCAGGGGGTCGCGAGAACTCTCCGCCGCCCAGCTTGACATTATCTTGTTGAGTGCGATGGTCAATACCACGCCGGTTAGAATTCCTGCGCCCAGGCTCAGCAGGGTCGAGCGAAATACGATTCCCAGGACGTTGCCTTTGGGCGCCCCTAATGCCATGCGAATGCCGAATTCGTTGGTGCGTTGCGCCACGGTATAAGAGACGACGCTGTAGAGCCCGACAGCAGCCAAGGCCAGCGCCAGCGCGGCGAATGCGCCGAAGAGCCAAGCTACGAGCTGACCGCGCGCGTACTCCGGTTCACGTTGAATCCAGTGCTCGAGGTCACGCACATCTCCGTTAGTCTGTTGGTCGTGGTCGATTGAATTGACCTTAATGCGCACATCGTGAAGCAGCGACAGTGGAGGAACCTGGGAGCGAACAAGGACCTGCGTATACATGCTCATGACAGATGTGTAGGGGACGTATGCCTCAGGAAAGATCGGCTTCGACAAGCCTTGATCGAGTTTGTCGCCGACTACTCCCACGATCAAAAACGGGCCTTCGCTGCCGGGCGAGGTGAGCAGGTAGGGCGGTTGCGCCACAATTTCCGGGGCTCTGATCGAGTGGCCGATGGCATCGCCGTTGGGGAAGTAGCGTTTGGCAAAGTTTTGATTGACCACCACAAGTGCCGCGCCCCGATGACTCTCTGCCTGGTCCCAAATTCGCCCTTGCAACAAGGGGATGCGCAGTACGGGAAAGTACTCTTTGCTCACCAGGTTAACGCGGAAGGATTGGTCCTCGGATGTGGGTCTCCCAATGATTTCGAACTTGGTCGTGAACCCATTGTCGGGAGGAGTGGCGTTGCTTGATATGGCGATCATCGAAGCGCCCGGAGTCTCAGCAACCCTGTCGTGGATCTGCTCGAAATATGCGGAACGTTCGGCCCAGGTTTTGTAAGTGCCGTCGTGAATCGGAATGCCGACCGACATCACGTTATGCGGGTCATAACCGAGTGGAGTATGCACCACGCGAAGGAAGCCTTCGATGGCCGCACCCGCACCGGCAAGCATCAGCAGCGTTAGGGCAATCTGTCCGCCGATCAGGGTGTTGTGAATGCGGCGTCCTTTCACGCCGCCGGTAGTTTTGCGGGTGTTGGAGTTCATGATCTGACTGACTTCAGGTCGGGAAAGCTGCAGGGCCGGCGACAGGCCAAAGAGTACGCCAGTGGCGACGGAAACGACGATGCAGAAGATCAGAACGGGCAGGTTGATGTGGATGGATGCTTCATGGGGAAACGAGAATTCAGGTAAATTGGCCACGATGATGGCGACGGTTTTGTAGGCGATCACTAGACCGAGCGCGGCTCCCGTGATCGAGAGCAAGAGCGACTCCGTGAGTAACTGGCGAACAATGCGCATGCGGCTCGCTCCGATTGCCGAACGCAAGGCGAACTCATGCTGACGGGCAGTAGCACGCGCCAACAGTAGGATAGATACGTTGCCGCAACCGATCATGAGCAAGAGCGCCACAGCACCGAAGAGAAGATAAAGAGTGCCACCTAGTTGCTTGATGAAATCTTCGTTCAATCCCACAACATGAAGCCGCATGTTTTTGTCGGCCGGAAAGTGCCTGGGCGCTTCCTTGGCAAACTGCAAAATGTAGGGTTCGAGGGCTGCGTCTGCTTGGGCGTGGCTTACGCCCGGTTTCAGGCGAACTCCGACGTAGAACCCTTTGACCAAATCCTGAGTGATCTTGAGGGGCAGATACACGTCGCCGTCACCCCACGTGAAGCGCGATCCGGTAACGCCGACGATGGTGTAATTCTTGCGAACAAGTTGAATGGTCTTGCCGACTACCGATGGATCGGAATTGAAGTGCCGCTGCCAGAATTTATGACCCAACACGACAACCGGCTGGGGATCTTGTCCGTCTATCGCATCCGAAGGTTGAAGTCCGCGACCGAGGGCCGCCGGTACCCCGAGAAAGTTGAAAGCATTTGACGTGAGGTAGACGCCATTTACATCTTCCGGCAGGTCGTTGCCGGTTACAGTCAAGCTCCAGTCATCTTCCATGAAAGCGTCTTCAACAACCGGCGATTTTCGGATCTGTTGCCATTGCGATCCTGTGATTCCAAAACCGCGCTCGTCGCCTTTCGGGGTCAGCAATCGCAGATGAATCATGCGATCGGGGTTGGCGTATGGATAGGGATCGATAAGAATGGCATAGACGACGCTGAAGACGGCGGTCGTAGCACCGATTCCAAACGCCAATGAAATCACGGCCGTCAGCGCAAAGCCGGGCATCTTGATCAATTGCCTAATCGTGTAGCGCAGGTCTTGCAGCACGGTTTTCATCGGTAACTCCTTCGAACGAGTGTGGCCCTCAGGCGGTGCATTGGAAGCAAACCAGGTAGCCATCCGGGTCTGTCACGTAAAGTTGCTTCATGCCGTAGGGTGCGACCTTGGGTGGTTGGAGTTCGAGTCGTTTTGAACTGAGATATTCGAAAGCTCCATCCACATCCGGGCATCCAAAGTAGAGGCAGGTATCGCTGTGACCGGCGAATCGCTCGGCTTCAGGACCGTCGGGGCGGTCTTCTGGGTCATACGCTGTGTTGAGCATGACGGTTCCGTCGCCAAGCTGGAGCATCGCCCAATTCACGTCGTCTGGGTCTTCGGACAGCATGGGCGAAATCCCGGTAATCTCGAATCCCAGAATGTCGCGGTAGAAGCTGATTGCCGTCGGCATATTGAAGACGGAGATGAGGGTCGCGACGCCTTGAACGTTAATGGGCAAGGATTTCTTACCTCTCGATGAACTTCTTCCGAGCTAATCAAGTGCACGCGCCTGCCCAGTTCGAGAAAGCTCTAAGTTATACATTTCGTTGAAAAGTTGGAGTTCGAAAGGAGAGGTTTTTGTCCGCTTTTAGACGGAGGGTGTTCACAATTGGACGATTACCGATTAGGCCCGAAGAGTTGATGGGGAGCGGAAATACAACCGGCACTCGCCTTTCACGTTATACTTGGGATTGCTATGGCAACCGAGAAAACCTTCTATCTTGAGACCTTCGGCTGCCAGATGAACGCCCATGACTCCGAGAAGGTGATTGGCACACTCCGCCAGGAGGGCTATCGCCAGGTTGATTCGGAAGAGGACGCCGGGCTGATTCTGTATAACACCTGTTCAATCCGCGACAAGGCAGAACAGAAGGTCTTTAATCGTCTGAATGATTACAAAAAACTGCATAAAGCAGGCAAGCGCTTCGGCGTGCTAGGGTGCGTGGCACAGCAGGAGGGCGAAAAAATATTCGATCGTGCGCCGTATGTCTCGCTGGTGTCAGGGTCGGCCTCGTACCGCAAACTACCCGAGATGCTGACACGGCTCGAAGCCGGTGAAACACGCGTCACCGGTCTGGACGACCGTCAGAGTGACGAAACATTTGAGACGGAGTTTACGGCTCGGCAAAATCCCTATCGGGGATACATCACCATCATTGAAGGCTGCGACAAGTTTTGCGCCTATTGCGTTGTGCCCTATACGCGCGGCAAGGAGCGCAGTCGCACCTCGTCGTCGGTGTTGCAAGAGGCACGACGTATCGTCGATCTAGGCTACACGGAGATCCAACTACTGGGCCAGAATGTAAACAGCTATCGCGATCCGGAAGGGAAGTCGAGCTTCGCAGAACTATTGGCGGCCGTGGGACAGGTGCCCGGAATTCGACGGGTGCGGTTTACCACCAGCCATCCTCGTGACTTTACTCGCGACATCGTTGAAGCCATCGACGCCTATCCGACGCTCTGTGATCATGTGCATCTGCCCGTGCAGTCCGGTTCATCGCGCATCCTCAAAGCTATGGCCCGCGAGTACACCCGCGACTGGTACCTCGAACGCATCGCCTGGGTCAAGGCGTCTCGTCGGCCAATCTCTTTGTCGACTGACATTATTGTCGGTTTTCCAGGCGAGACGCCTAATGATTTTATTGAGACGATGGACCTGCTTGCTGAAGTGCAGTACGATTGCGTGTTCGGCTTCAAGTACTCAGGCAGGCCCAATACGCCGGCTCTTACCATGATTGATTCAATTCCCGAGACCGAGAAATCAGCGCGGCTTCAAGTATTGCTTGACCGCCAGCGTGAGATTCAGCGGATCAATTATGCCAAGCATTTAGGGCAAATACTTGAAGTGATGGTTGAGGGCCATAATCTGGCACGCGGGCAGGTCTCGGGACGCAGCAGCCAGAATAAACCGGTCAATTTTACTTGTGCGCAACCTATCGCACCGGCGCCGGGAAGTTTTCAAAAAGTGCGCATCACGGGCACGCATCCCAACAGCCTGGTGGGCGAGGCCGTCTAGATTCGGGCCAGGTCGTTGTCGACTCAGAAAGGGGAATCCATGGATGTAGAAGTTCGTATTCGCGGACTCATGATGGACCCGGCTACCAACATGCCTATCCTGGTATTGAAAGATGTTGGCTCGGAAACAGTGATGCCCATATGGGTAGGTGTATTCGAAGCCAACGCCATTGCCATCGAGATTGAAAAAATGGCAGCACCGCGTCCCATGACGCACGATCTGATCCGCAACGTCATTCATAGTTTGAATGCAGAATTGGAACGCATCGTCATAACCGAGCTTAAGGACGATACCTTCTTCGCTGTCCTATGGCTTCGGCAAGGCGAGGAACTGATAACGGTGGATGCGCGGCCATCGGACGCGATTGCTTTGGCCATGCGATCGGATTGTCCGATCTATGTTTCGGAGCAGGTGATGCAGTCGGCAAAGTTGAGTACCACGGGGCCACCCGATGGGCCGACTACCGAACAACTTCGAGGCTGGCTCGAGGGACTGAACGATGAGGATCTCGGTCGCTACAAAATGTAATGTCGGGACGATGATTCGAAGTTCATCCGGATCATTGCCCCGAAATTAGGTTTGGATTGACCAGCAATTTCCAGTTAGTTGAAGGTCTTTCTCAATGTTGCCACCGACACATGGGGCCAGCCCAAATTCACATAGACGGGCTTGGGTTGGTTGAGCAGGTGGAAAATGGGGAAATCCAACGACACTAACTGCGCATACTGGAGTTGCATGAAGGAGTGACCGTTTGTCTTATGCGTCACTTTCTCGATCCAGAATGTTGCGTACACTACCGCAGTCTGGGCATTCTCTTGCGGCTGTGCCTGACCATTGATCATGGGCGTCTCACCGATGAGAAATTGAACGTTTCCTATGCCTCCACCGAAAGGTGGCACGGCGACTGAAACTGTCGGACCGGCGGCTCCCGAATTCGCTGTCGTCAGGAAGCTGAGCGGCGCTCTGGTAGCGACGTTCAATGCGACCCCTTCAAATGTATAGCCGTCTGCGACGAGTTTCTCGATGTCTTTCTGAAGGATCAGGATCGGGTCGTTTACCGCCTCCTGCATCGCTACACCGTTGATATCTGCAGGCAGCGCCGGCTCGGGCGGAGTGGTATCAAATGGCGTGCGCGTATTGAGTGTGAATGGCGGATTCAGCGGGCCCGGAGGGATCGGACCGATCGGAACGGTTAGATCGTATTCAGGAAACGGCGTGGCAGGCACGGTCGGAGCGGTGAGTTTTTCCGATGAGCCCGCAGCGTTGAACGCCGGTGTTAGATTGCTCGGCGGGACCGCGAGGGGCGTACTGTTAAATGAAGGAAACAGTGAGAAGTTGTACTGGGAGCCCGGCACTGTCAGCACCGGATTGCCTTTGAAAGGCGTGGCAACGCCAGTGGCGAGCAGTGCATTGCCGTGCGGGATTGAGCCCATCCGAGCTACAAGCTGGCCTGGAGCAGGAGTATCTTCGGGCGGAAATGTGGTGGCAGGCTGCGTGACCCAAAGTCCCGGCTCGATATGCAGGGCGCCATCATGGCCGGCGTCTGAGATCTGCTGAAGATAGGTCAAACCGAATAACTGGATGTCATCTTGTCCGAAACCACGATTAGGAATAGCTGATCCAATCGGATCGAACTTCAGAGTCTCCCTGGTCTGGTTGAGTTGCAGGTAAAGGTCCGTCTTATCGTGAAAATCGGGCCTGGCGATGAGGTTGAAACCCCTGCCTTTCCACGTTCCGGCAAGATCTCGCAGGAGTCCTAGCTGCTTTAGAACTGTTTCGTTATCTGGTGTGATTCGAACATCAGATATTCTTGGAATCGTATTTGGCACAGGAATGCTCCTTTCCCCGGTCGCAACCGGCGTTCGATGGTAATTCGGTAACTGTGAGCGTCAAATTCTTCGAACGCGGGCTAAGCTTTCACTCCTGCGTTCAGAACTTGATAAATAGTGAATGAATTATGAATAACGTTTCTCAATAGGCAACTTATAGACATGACTTACGGCCGCGATTCTCATATGTGAACACGGGTCTTGCAATCAAATGTGCGCGTTCATATACCAGTCTTTGATGAGTTAGGCTTGGTATTCACTGGCTTACAGAGAGATGATCTGATTCGATAAGCGCAAAACGTGACTGTAATCGAAAATCAAATCGAAGCAGGCGATGATGGTCGGCAATAAGGTACGATCTTTGTGGATTGCTTCGGCTGTCCTAATGGCGTCGAATTGTGGCGAGGCACCGAACCAGTCCCTACCACGCACGTCAACTACGTCACTTACCTCATTCACGGAGAAGAAGCACATGATGAACTCTGCCGGATTGCGAATGTTGCTACTCTTCGCCGCCAGCGCCACGCTGGCTGCAAGTGCCAACGCACAGTATGGTTTCCAATTGCACAGCCCTGAATTTGAGAACGACGGCACGCCACCACTTTCGATGATTTTGAACAACCAGGTCAACGGTACGAATTCCTGCACAGCCAGCGGGGCTGCCGGAGGCGACCAGTCTCCCCAACTTTACTGGACTGATGCACCCGAGGGGACTCGCTCGTTTGTGGTTGTGCTCTATGACACCACTGCCAGCTTTACGCATTGGGGCATTTACAACATTCATGCGAACGTGAGTGAATTGCCGCAGAATGCGGGAGTAGCCGGCAGCCTTTATGGCACCGAGGTCGAGAACGATTTTGATCTTGGCCAGCAATATGATGGACCTTGTCCACCGGCGGGCGCGACCCCTGACATTCACAACTATGTTTTCACGGTCTACGCGCTGAGCACCACTCTCAATCTGCCGGGGTCGACGAACTTCCCGGCCAACGGGGAAACGCTCTATCACGCTTTGATCTCAGCTGGCGAGCGCGGGCAGATCCTGGGCCAAGCGAGCCTCACGGCGCTCTATTCGGCTACGCCGGGCACGGGCCACACGGACTGAACCCGATAGGCATGGTTCATGCCGGCGAAGGCCTTCCTTTAAGACGGAAGGCCTTCCTATATCTAGAGAGTTGTCAAAAGGGAAGCGCAGTGCTCCCGGCAAATGTGGTTGTAGTGGTTCGCTTCGCGGCGCGTATGGAGCGAATCTAACCTGCATACTGAAAAATCCAATTACAGGCTTGAACTTCTTGATAGACTAAATCACACCCCATGAACAGATCTGCTGCGGTATTGATTCTTATCGCTATGGTGGCTGGCACGGCCTGTGCCAGTGCTCCTCAATGGGTCGAAGTTCGTAGCCCGCATTTCACTATCGTGTCCGACGCAAACGAGAAACAAGCTCGCCACATTCTCGATCAGCTTGAGCGCATGCGTTGGGTCTTCCAGACGCTCTTTCCCAAAGTAAATGTGGATTCGGCCGAACCGATCGTCGTTCTGGGGGCGAAGAACGGCAAGACTTTTCAGACGTTCGAGCCAGCCCCATATTTGGCAAAGGGGCAGCTGAACTTGGCGGGCTACTTTTTGCGCACACAAGACCACAACTATGTTCTTCTCCGCCTCGATGCCGAACAAGAACAACACCCATTCGCCACAATCTATCACGAATATACTCATCTGCAATTCAGCAGCGCAGGGGAGTGGATGCCGCTGTGGCTGAACGAGGGTATAGCGGAGTTCTTTCAGAATACTCAAATTCGAGATAAGGACGTGCTCGTCGGTCAGCCTGATACCAATAACATTCTATATTTGCGCCAGCAGCGATTGATTCCCCTAGCAACGTTGTTCAAGGTTGATGCAAGTTCGCCTTACTACCATGAGGAAGAAAAGGGATCTGTTTTTTACGCCGAATCGTGGGCACTCACGCACTATCTTCAAGTAACTGACCGCGAGAAGGGAACTCACAAGCTTCAAGACTATCTCCAGCTCGTGAGTCACCACGAAGATCCGTTAGCCGCTGGGGAAAAGGCCTTCGGCGACCTGAAGCAACTCCAGTCAGCCCTTGAGCACTACATCCAGTTGGGACAGTACAAGCAGTTCTTGCTGAACAGCGCTGCCGCGCCCATCGACGAGTCTTCTTATATTGCTCTCCCTATGACGCCGATTAATGCTGACGCGGTGCGTGCCGCGGTCCTGGCCAAGGTGCAGCGTGAAAAAGAGGCGCGTGACTTAATCGCGTCCATTCTCAAAATCGATCCGAACAATGTATCCGCTCGCCAGACCATGGGAGAGATTGAGCACCACGCAGGCAACCTTGACGCGGCTCGCAATTGGTACGGAGAGGCAGCCAAGCTCGACCCCAAGAGTTACCTCGCGAACTACTACTACGCTTCAATCTCCATGGAGTTAGGGCACAATGACGATAACTCGATCGAGTCCAACCTTCGAGCCGCCATTCAGAGCAACCCTAACTTCGCTCCCGCATATGAGCGTCTTGCCACTTACCTTGGTATTCGCCACAAAAACATGGATGAGGCATTGTCGCTGATCAAAACCGCGGTCAAGCTTGACCCGGGCAACTATTACTTTCGCTTGAATGCTGCTAACGTGCTTGCGGAAATGGGCGACTACAAGAGCGCCATCGCTGTAGCCGGAGCTGCAGTTAAGTTGGCCCGTAATCCCGAACAGGTATCACAAGCACAAAGCCAGATCGACCAGATACATCAAATCCAACAGCGCCGGGCCCAATTTGAACAGCAACAGAGAGAGTACGCAGCGATGCAGGCCCGGGCGAGCGCTCAAACCGTGGCTCAGGTGGTTCCAGTGATCGAGGCTCCGAAGCATCCAGCCGATGCAAATGGTCCGAAACATTCGATAGTGGGTGTCATTCGGGGCGTGACCTGTGCGTATCCAGCGGTTCTCGAAATGCGAGTTGAGGTCGCAGGCAAAATGTACAGCCTTTATAACAATGATTTCTCGAAGATCGATCTCACCGTCTTGGGGTTCACACCCAAGGGCTCGGTCAATCCATGCACGGAGTTCGAAGGATTCAAAGCTCGTGTCCAATATGCCGAGTCATCTGATAAGACGGTTAACGGGAAAGTCTTCGCCGTAGAACTGCGCAAATAGGTTTATAGACTTAGCTGAACAGTTCTAAAATTTGAAGGCGAGGTTGAGTTGTAAACGTCGTTGCGGCAATGCGGAGGCAGCGTGATCGAAAAAGGCTGAAGTCACAACGCCCACATACGGTCCGTCGTTGGGATGGTTTAGAACATTGAAAGCGTTCAGCGACAGTGTAGCGACAGGCCCCTTGCCTTTGTCATGGCTGAAAGGAAAGTCGTGAGTCAGATTTAGATCGAGATCCAGATAACCCGGGCCATGCAGCGAGTTCCTGGACACGCCCGCAGGACGATCCAACGATAACCCGTCATTGTTCTCGTCGTTGCCTGTGGTCACGTTAACCGGAAACCCCGAATACATTGAAACAGCGGTTCCCAACTCAAACCAGTCGCGTGCAGAGAAGGTCCCCAGTAAGTCGAACTTGTGGCGCCGGTCGTTGTCAGAGCGCGACCAGTCCTGGTTTGGAGCAAAGCTGTTGGCTGGAAAATACGTTATGCCGCTTGTATTGTTGTAGGTCTTTCCTAGTGTGTACTGCGCCTGCCCGCTAAAGAAGGAGAAGGGCTTGCCGCGGAATGTAAACTCAAACGCGTTACCCTTGAGATATCCCTCCGACTGCATCTCTCTTTCTTGGCCGACGGATGGGTTCGGCCTCGCAGCAAAGTTCAGCGGCAACGGAGCATTTGCGTCAATCGATCGAAATAGATTAATGCCCCGCATTCCGACATAATTGATCGCAGCAGTACTGTTCGCCGTGACCTGACGCTCGATACCAACGCTGTATTGAATCGTATATGGAATCCGGACGCGCGGATCGAGTATGACCACGCTGGTTGGAACTGCCGCAACCTCGGATGCTGTTACAGGAAGGCTTGGGTCCTCCACAATGAAGCGCTTCAAAAGCACACCATTGAAGTGAAGCAAATCCGAGATAGGAGAAGGACCCGTGCGATCGAAGAACATTCCCGCTCCACCACGAATCACCGTAGTTCCTTTTTTCGTAGGCGCGTATGCAAAGCTGAGGCGAGGTGCAACATTGTGCGCGATATCCCGGAAGTAGTTCTGCCAGTAGTAACGTACTCCGGCGGACAGCTCGAGCCTCGACGATACTCGGATTGTGTCTTCAAATATGCCCGCCACTGTCTTCTCAACAAATGGGACGCGGCCTTGACCGCTTTGGACAACATAGCTGAAAGGTGTATTCACCGCATAAGAGTTCAGATCGGCGAATGAGTAGACGCCCGTCCAATCAGTGAAGTTGTCGTACGCACGCCGGCTGATATCCGGGATGTCGATGCCGAATTTCATTTCATGCTTAACAGTGGTGTAGGTGACGAGATCCGTGCCGTCAAAGTGATATTCGGTCTTTCGTGCGTCCGCCTGTGCCCCGCCTCCGGTGAAGTCTCCGGAAACCGCAATCTGCGGGGCTGAGCTCAGGCTATGCGTCTGGTTGTCAAAATGGCCGACAAGGAAGTGCAACTGGTTGAGCAGTCTCGGCGAGATCATGTAAGTGTCCTGGACATTCACCTCATGTTCGAAGAACATCGTGTCGGTACCGGCTTCGGGGAGAATTGTTCCCCCTACACCTGCATTGGACACCGTTTCATGTTCGTACGAATAGCCCATCCAGAACTCGTTCGCCTGACCGTAATCGTGGAAAGCGCGGCCCGATAGAAAGTAATGATGCGTTGGATTGGGAACATTTTCGTCTAATCGCCCTGCAGGAAGTTCGGCATTTACAAAAGCTTCTTGATTGTCGTTGTCCCGATCGAGAGAAAGCAGAAAGCTCGTTTTCTTGCTGTGAGAGAGTGGCCCCGTGAGCGACCCTTCATAATATGTGCGTTGCTCTCCGGCTTTCACGGCTGCGAAGGGATTCTGTGCGTCGAAGAGCGAGTCACGATAGAGAAACGTTGCTGAGCCATGGAACTGCGGAGTGCCCCCCTCGGTCGTAATCTCTATTCGCGCTCGACCGGGCCGGGCGTACAGCGCGGTATAGGGATTCCGGTTGATTGTGACGCTCTTGATGGCAGAGGCAGTAACTCCCGGACCATTTGCTTCGATACCATTCACGACCAACGTAATGCCGTTCGTGCCGGTCGCATCAGGGTTCAAGAACCTCGAAAGGGTCGTGATGTAGTCTTCATCGAAGACGGGCAGCCGATTCAATGCATCCCGATCTACAGATGTCGCATTTTCGTTCTGCGCAATCTCCCCACTGACATGGATAGATGAATCCTCTTCTTCAACTGTCACTGTTTCGTCACGTGCTTCTACTGAGAGAGTAATGCGAAGTAGCAATTGCGAATGTCCGTCCATCTTTATCGCCTGTTTGGTCTCTCGGAAACCCGGTTCAACGACATCGAGGATATAGCTGCCTATTCCGAGATCGGAGAATCGGAATGCGCCACGATCATCTGTAGCGCCTTGAGCGATCATCTGGCCCTGCGTCGAGATGATAGTTACGTGTGCATGTGGAACGACCGCGCCTGACGGGTCTGAAACCGTTCCACCGACTTGCGTTCGAGTCTGCCCAGCAGCCGCGATGCTATACACAATTCCTACTAAAGCCGAATGGACACTTAAACGAAAACCTAACACTCTCAAGCCATAACCTCCCTCAATCAGTCCAAAAACGAAAAGTGAGCAACTGTTGAGTCTGAGACTAAGAGTCCAAGCTGCAGATCTCCTGAAGACGCAGGAACCCCATCGGCTCCGACTACTGAGCATGCAGTACCCTTGGTATAGTGAAAGGCGCGATATGCATATCCTGATCGTCGAAGATAAAAAGAATCTGGCTCGAATGCTCAAGAAGGCATTAGAGGAAAAGAACCATTCGGCGGTGGTTGCATTCGATGGCACGACCGGCCTCACTCGTGCGGAGAGTGGCGAGTTCGACGCGATCGTGCTTGATCTGATGTTGCCGGGGATTCACGGAACAGAGATCGTGCGTCGACTGCGTGGAGCGAGAAATCGCGTCCCCGTCCTTGTACTCACAGCGCGCGACACCATCGCGGACATGGTTGCCACCCTCGATCTCGGAGTTGATGATTATTTGACGAAGCCCTTCGCTCTTGCCGAGTTTATGGCTCGTTTACGTGCAGTGGTGCGGCGAGGACCCGCGACGCAAGATGTACGTCTTGAAGTAGCAGACTTGGTTCTCGATCCTTCGACAGGCGAGGTAAGGCGCGACGGTTCATTGTTAACACTTACTCGTACGGAATTTCTCTTACTTGAATACCTTATGCGTCGGGCAGGTCAAGTGTTGACTCGCGCATCGATCATCGACCGAGTCTGGGGAGCCACTGCCGATATTGAGGAGAATACCCTGGAGGCATTCATTCGGAACTTAAGGGCAAAGGTCGATAAAGATCGCGATCACAAGCTGATTCAGACGGTTCGCGGTCTTGGATACAAGCTATCGAGCGGGAACGCTCAATGAAACAACTTCCTATCCGCGTTCGCCTCACCGCTTGGTATTTAGCGGTCGTGTGCGTGGTGCTCTTTGTTTCTTCAGTTGGTATGTATGTGGGCATACGCGATACGATGCAGCGGCAGATTGATTACTCTCTCGGAGAGCGGGTTCAAGAGATGAAGGCGTTTCTATCGCGTCACCGCCAAGTGGATGAATCCGACATGCCGGAGCATTTCCGCAGAAGTTCAGAGGTCCAGCCAAGCGAGGAACTCTTTGAGGTAGCCGACAGTTCCGGCAAGTGGATATACCAAGCGCCCCTGATGGAAAGACTTCATATAACTCCTTCGTCTCCAGATCTCGAACGACAGCCCTACTATGAAACGCTTTCGCGACGGCGTGGCAACCTCAGGGTGCTCTCGTCCACGGTCGAGGTGTCCGGTCAGAAATATTTCGTTCAAGTCGCTGCAATTATTCAACCCATGTATGACATCCTTCGTGGCATTCGGTTCGCGGCATTATGGACGCTCCCTATCGTGCTAATTGTGGCGGGAGCGGGAGGGTACTGGTTGAGTGGACGTGCGATGAAGCCCGTATACGACATTGCGAGTGCAGCGCAAGGAATTTCTGAGCGAAATCTTTCCATGCGTCTCAGCGTTTCGGGCGCGAACGACGAACTTCGCCATCTCTCAGTGATGCTGAATGGGATGCTTGCACGGTTAGATAACGCGTTTGCTAGAGTCACACGGTTTACATCGGACGCCTCCCATGAACTCAGAACGCCTATCAGTGTAATCCGGACAACGGCTGAAGTGATTCTGAATCGGCCTCGCAGCGTCGAGGAATACGAGGAGTTGGTCGGCCAGATCCGCTCCGAATCGGAGTACACCAGCGAGTTGATTGAAGATCTCTTGACACTCGCGAGAGCGGACGTGAATCCCGCATCGCTGGAACTCGCACCGATAGATGCTCGTCAGATCGTGGACGAGGTCATTGCTGGGAGTCGAGCACTTGCAGCCAGTCGGGATCTTACATTCACGGCTCAGATCGAACCAGGCAGTTTCATTGTTTCGGCTGACAGGCAATCCCTCAAACGGCTGCTGGTGATTCTTATCGATAACGCTGTCAAGTACACGCCTGCGAATGGTGAAGTGCGAGTCTCACTTACTTCAAATGGAACCCGAGCCATATTCGAAGTGAAGGACTCGGGCATCGGCATCGCAAAAGAGGATCTGCCCTACATCTTCGACCGATTCTACCGAGCTTCGAATGCGCGAGACTCTGGAGTCGAAGGCACCGGATTGGGTTTGGCAATCGCTGATTGGATCGCAACAGCGCACAATAGCAAGCTGGAGGTTGATAGTATCCCGTCTGCGGGAACGATCTTTCGGATGGTTCTCCCATTATCCAATCCTGTCGCGAAACCATAGCCACGCTTCGCTCACAACGGCGAATCAGATCATGAAACAGGTGGGTCTCCGTAGCTGCGATTTCGATTACGCGCAAATCCTCCGCTAACCACAAATTGCCGTTGGAAGTTTCCTCGACTGCCACAGCGGAATCGAATGTTTCCGCATCTACAGGGGCGATCCGTCGGAAGCGGTTCCCGTCAAAGTATGCCAATCCCAACTGCTCAGCGCGCCCTCCGTGAACCCGGACTATGGTTCCGTAGGGGCGTTCGATTCCGGTGTTGCTACCCAGACGTCTCCCTCATTTCCTGGAGCCAAAACAGCATTATAGGTTTTGAAGGGGAGAATGACCGGTACAAGGTTCGTTTTGTGGAAGCGATCCAGACCGTTGTTAGTTCCGAGCCAAATGTTTCCTTCGCGGTCCTGGAGAATAGAGCGGACAATGTCGTCGCTTAATCCATCCTTGGCGGTGAACGACTCGACCACAGTGCTGAATATGCCGACTTGCCCCTTCAGCAACTCCGGCGCCTGAGAAGGAGCCAGCTCACGAAACGGAAAAAATCGTACGCTAAGGTTCGCCGAGCGTTCGTAGGGGTCGAAACTTTCCCTTTCCGACTTGTTTGTTTGGCGGCCAAATATAGTCCCCGGTCAGATTAATGTGCTCCCAGTCCAACGGCGCCATATGTGGCAGCAGTTTTTCGTCCACGTCTTTGCCCGAATCCCGCAAACCCCGTAGTGCCCGTTCCAAGTAGACCGTGTTCCACAGCACGATGGCTGCTACCACGAGGTTCAACCCGCTCGCACGATAACGCTGGTTTTCAAAGCTTCGGTCGCGCAGCTCGCCGAGCCGGTTCAAGAAAACGGCGCGGGCCAGTGCATTCCTGGCATCACCCTTATTCAAGCCGATCTGTACCCTTCGGCGCAGTTCAACGTGCTGCATCCAGTCAAGTGCGAACAGCGTCCGCTCAATACGTCCCAACTCGCGTAGTGCGAATGCCAGGCCGTTCTGACGCGGATAACTTCCGAGCTTGCGCAGCATCAGCGAGGCCGTCACTGTGCCCTGCTTGATCGACGCTACCAAACGCAGGAATTCATTCCATTGGGCGCGAATCTGCTTCACGTTGACGTTGCCGCCGATCAGCGCGCCGAGCGTCGGATACTGCTTTGCTTTGCCTCTGATATAGAGGCGCTTGTCGGCCAAATCGCGGATGCGTGGAGCGAAGCGGAAGCCCAGCGGGGGCATCAAGGCAAAGACGTGATCGGTGAACCCAGCCGTGTCGGTGTAGTGCTCCTTGATGCGCAAGTCAGACTCGTGATACAGCAGGCCGTCCAGCACATGTGTGGCATCGCGTACCGTGGCGTTGATGACCTTGATGTGGAACGGCGCGTACTGGTCAGAGATGTGGGTATAGAACTGTACTCCAGGTTCTTGGCCGTATTTTAGGTTTACCTGACCGGCGAACTGGCCTCTTCCGCCCGCCTTGAAGTTCTGACCATCTGATGAAGAAGTGGTGCCGTCGCCCCAATAAGTGGCAAGAGGCTGACGGAACTGCGCGTTTGTTAGCTCTGCCAGTGCGGCTGAATAGGTTTCATCGCGGATATGCCAAGCTTGCAACCAGGCCAGCTTTGCGTAGGTGGAGCCGGGGCAGGACTCCGCCATCTTGCTTAAGCCCAGATTAATCGCGTCGGCCAAAATCGTCGTCAGTAAAAGGTTTTGGTCTTTGGCCGCCTCGCCATTCTTAAGGTGTTTGAAGTGGCGGGTAAAGCCCGTCCAGCCATCCACCTCCTGTAGTAACTCGGTGATCTTCAGATGGGGCAACAGACTGTATGTCTGCTGTATGAGTGCTTCAGCCTCATCGGGCACCGCATTATCGAGCGGTGTGATCTTGAGGCCGCTGCTACTGGTAATGGCCGCGTCGGGCAACTCATTGGCTGCGGCTAACCGTTCCACCGTTTCCAG